>Ga0116157_10000487_pt1 | contig 40643 bp, 18 predicted proteins | sample AD_UKC048_MetaG_FD_89882 | JGI IMG/M metagenome (GOLD analysis project Ga0116157, IMG submission 89882) | Active sludge microbial communities of municipal wastewater-treating anaerobic digesters from USA - AD_UKC048_MetaG | ecosystem: Engineered > Bioreactor > Anaerobic > Digestate | place: USA... | reverse complement strand
GTAATTATTACCATAAGCACCCAGTTCGAAATCTTTGCAGCCTTCAACAATATCGGTCAGTCCGTCGTTGTCATCATCTTTGTCTAAATAATCGGCAACTCCATCTTTATCTACATTAGGGATAGGAGTATAGGTAAATAATGGTGTTTGAGCCATTGCAGAAAAGGCCACAAAAACAAGCAGGATCGCAAGTAAATAGCTTTTTTTAGAGCTATTCAAAAACCAATTATTTGAGTATTTGTTTTTCATAACGAAAGTATTTAGGGCATTATTCAATTTATGCAGTTACTTTATTTGCTATTTTGCTAATTTATTTTTTTGAATATTTTTGGTTATTCAATTTGTTGAGAGTATAAACTGTTCCTATTAAGGCCAAGACCCATATGTATTGATCTATAGGAGCTGCAACTGCGTCTGGGTCAGCACCAGGATCGGTTTGAGCCATTACTGGAATTGCATTCAAGAAGAAAAAAGCACTGCTAATTAGATAAATTAATTTCTTTTTCATGGTTTTATTGTATAATTAATTTTTTAGTAGTTTTATTTCCGTTGTTTGAAAAGTTTATAATATAAATACCAGAAGACCAGTCGCTTGTGTTTATAGTGGTTTTTGAACCAGCAGCCGATTTTTTGGATTGAAGTAATTGTCCTGCAATGGAGTAAATATCAAAAGTAGTTTCTCCATCGTTTTGATTGTTTAATATAGAGAACTGACTTTTAGCTGGATTAGGCCATATTACAATTTTTTCATCCAATACATTATCGGCAACCGATAATGAACCCGCAGTTTTTAAGTTGATGGCAAATCGTTGATTCCCTTGACTGGCAATTGAATTGTCTATGGTAAAACTGTATTCGGTTCCAGTAGTTAAAACGGTTTCAGTATTCAATAGCTTATCTTCCAAAACGGCTACAAATTCTGCTGGAATACTGTTTTCGGCAATAGAAAACTTATATTCCTGTAAAGTGGTCGAGTTAATTCCTAATGGTATGGTTTGAGGTTTAAGTTCTAATTCGGTTATTGCCATATTTTGATTTTCTTCAGCGATGCTGTAAAAATCTAAAATGGTATTGGTTAATTTCCCGAAGTCAATATTAGTTCCATCTGTTCCAACTGCTTTAAATTTCAATTGCAAATTATCATATGCTACACCATTGCTACTCACATTTATAGTTAAGGCTTCTTGCGCTGCATTTAAAGACATTGCAGTTTTATGTGAAAAATTCCCAGCAGGACTTGTAACAGTTCCAGTGTAAATTGTAGTTTTTGGAATGTTGATACTTCCTGAAGTGGTAGCTTGTACAAAAATCGCTCCCATTGGAGGTAAAACTATATCGGTAGCAGCACCAGCTGTTCCAGAAACAATAACAGCATTATAGCCACCTTTTTTGACTATTAAGTCTGTTGTTCCATTGGAGCTTTTTGTCGGATTGTAATAGGAAACCGAATTGCTCAGTCCTGTACTTGCGGTTAATAATCTAGAAACACTAATAGGAGCAGTATAAGGATTGGCAACCAAGTAGTACTTTCCAGCTGTTGTACTAATTGAAGTTGGTGCCGTATTAGCTGCGGTTCCAGTAATAGATAGCGTAACATTACTTGGTGGGGTTACTGTATAATTAATCCCAGTTACTTCAGTTTGTCTTCCTCTAATAAATATTTCATACCCTTTTTGTGAAACCATAGAATTGGCATCTCCATTGACTGATAAAGTCCAAGAATTTGTGGCAGGCACATATTCGCCTGTTGCATTCGTACCTAAAGTTATTGGTGTAGTACTTCCAGACGCAAGTGTTCCAAAAGTTATGGTTGAAAGAGGGTTGCTCAATAATCTCCATCCTCTTTGATTACTTGTTAAATAATGTTGTTGAGTTACATTGACTACCGATGTATCGCTTAACAAAGAACCTGTTCCTGTGGCATCGGATTTTTGCAATAATGTACCAGCAGTATTATTTATCGTGCCTAAATTTGTGATCGTACCTGAGTTTGTTATTGTACCAGTATTGGTTAAAGTTTTTCCAGCGTTTATGGTTAAAGTTGCTCCTGATTGGATTGTTAGATTGCTTACAATAAAGTCAGCATTGATTACCGGTTTGTTTGTTGTTGCAGGGATAATAATTTGTGCGGCTGTATAAGGCACACTTGCAGGTGACCAATTTCCAGGTTTTGACCAATCAGTATCAATAGCACCTGTCCAGGTTCTAGTAGGTTCGCCATCGTTTATTTTATATACATACAGTTTATTATCACCATCAGTAATTGCGTATAAAATTTGATTAGGATAATCTATTGTAATACCCTCCAATTTATTTAATGTAGCATTGCTACTGTTTTTTACTGCAAAAGTTTCAATAGCAGTTCCACTTGTATTGCTTTTATATATTTTGGACTGTTTGTCACTCGCCAACCATAAAAAGCCGGATTCTTCTACATAATGGCAAGCTGAATAATCAGGATCCTTTGCGCTTAATACATATTCATTTGTAACCCCAAAACTTCCATTGGCAACAATTAAGGCACCGGGGTCTTTTTCATTAGTAAAATAGATAACATCATGAACAGAATCATAAGTCACACCTTCTAGCCGTGAATTAGAATCTGCAGTAGAATAATTTACATAAGCCATATTGTGAGTGGTTCCTTGAGTATTTGTTACATAGTCATATTCAACTAATTGTCTTGTACCCTCAACTCCAATTAATATTTTATTGTTTTTATACATACAAACTCCTTCAAGGTCTGAACCACTGTATGCTAAGGTTTGAAGCACTGTACCAGTTGTAGAAAGTTTATATACTTTTCCATTATTATCACTAACGGTATATAAAACATTATTTACCTTATCAAAAGCCAAATCAGAAGGTTCTAAAACAGTTAAGGTGTAAGTATTTTGTAATGTTAAAGTAGTAGTAGCTGCTGTTTTTGCTACTGTAGCCACATTTGTAGGTTTTTCTGTTTTTACTGCTTTAGCCCCCTTTGCATGTTTTTCTGTTTTTACCGTTTTAGCTTGTTTTTCCGTTGCCAAGATTGAAATGGTAAAAAGAAATAGGAAGGCATATAAAAATTTCTTTACAATATAAGTAGATGGTTTTCTCATTTTAAGGAGTTTGGGGGGTTAGGTTAAGTGTTTCTTAAAGTTTATCATTAAATGCTGGTGATTGTCTAAAATCCCAAAAGATTTAGTAATAAAATACTAGGGTAAGAAATGTTTTTGTATAAAGAGTTTAATCATGACTTTGGGGCAAAAGGGATGAATAGATGCTTTTAGTTTTTTTGTAATTTTAAAAAGAACGTTTGCAATGCTTAATTTTTTCTCAAATGAACCTATTTTATTGTTTTTGTTTCATTTCAGTAGTCAAATGTAGAAAAGATAATTCAAATAAAATAATTTTCTATCGATTAAATGCATTAAATATCGATGAAATACACAAATATGAATAAATATGTAGGAAATAAAATACGATATACCTGAATCATAATAGACGTAAAAAAACCTCTTAAACTCATGCTATGAGTCAAAGAGGTTTTTTTATGAAATAAACAAATCTAAAAACAGTCTAAATGATAATTTTTAATTAAGATGAAGCTTTTTTTTGTTTTCTAGAAAGTGATTTATTGATAATTCACTTATTAAATTTTATAGTTTGGCTATATACTAGTTATTGCTTAATAAAACGTCTTATAACAGATTCTTCATTTGAAGTTAACTCCAATAGGTATGTTCCCTTGCTGATATTTGAAAGCGAAATAGTGCCGTTTTCGACCGTTCCCTTTGCTATTTCTTGACCAAGTAAATTGATGATTTTGTAACTAGCATTTTCTGCTGAGGTTAAGTTTAAGATTGATCCATTCACAGGGTTTGGATACAACTTGATTTCTGTAATTGACATACTAGAGACATAAGCTAATCTAGCAGAAGAAGCGCCAATATTTACAGTGTAATCTTCAACTTGACCTGATGCAAATGTTTCGCAAGATGTTGGGATTGCATTATATTTCATTGAAACCCTCATTCTAGTTGTGCCAACAGTTGCCGTAGCAGGAATAGTGAATGTTCCAGAAACAGGTGTCGTAGTTGATATTGCTTTTGTCCAAACATTTTCTCCAGCATCTGCAAAATCGCCATCGCCATTATAATCTATCCAAACCGCATATCCTTCACTTCGTTTTGAACTTGTCCAAGAAGGTGTAATTGTAATAGTGTATGATGTTCCTCTTGTAGCATTTGTTGCAATAGCTGTAAAGTTTTCATATCCAGCTGTACCAGTAGAAGTATTATTGATGCTTCCTAGAACTACTTTGCCAATTTTTTCTCTTGAAGTACTTGTCCCTGTCGAAGTACAATAAACTAATGGATTGGCTAAAGTTGTTATATTTGCTATAGTACTAGAAATTGATACGTTCCCAGCGGCATCTTTTGCTCTCACACTAAATGAATAAGCAGTATTGGCTGTTAATCCAGTTACAGCATAATTTGTTGCTGCTACAGTAGCTATTAGAGTAGTACCTCTATATACATCATAGCCTATTACGCCAACGTTATCTGTTGATGCCGTCCAAATCAAATTGGTAGTTGTAGTTGTTGTACCTGATGCTGATAAGCTGGTTGGTGCTGTTGGAGCAATGGCATCTACAACAATTACTGTTTGGTTTTGAGTTGAAGTATTTCCGTTTCCATCATCATAAGTCCAAACAATTGTATAAGTTCCTGGTGTTGAATAACTCAAAGGGCTTGTAGTTGTCGCAATAATGGTTCCTTTGCAAGCATCTGTTGCTGTAGGAGCATTTACCGTAACTGAATTTTGTCCTGTAACATTTGGTAAAGAAGCTATATCAGCTACTGGAGCAGTGGTGTCGTCTATAATTACATTTTGAGTTTGAGTTGTAGTGTTACCGTTACCATCATCAAAAGTCCAAGTTACAATTGTAGTTCCTTGAGTAGTAATTGGAAAGGTTGAGGTAGTTGTACCAGTAAGTGTTTCGTTGCAAAAAACGGTTACTGTTGGTGCATTTGGTGTAACCGAACATTGAGCGGTAATATTTGGAAGTGCTGGCACAAGGGTACTATCAATAATCACATTTTGATTTTGAGTTGAAGTTTGTCCGTTTCCGTCATTGTAAGTCCAAGTTATAACTGTAGTTCCTTGAGTGGTAATTGGGAATGTAGTAGGAGTTGTTCCTGTAATTTGTCCATAACAGTTACTAGTTGCAGTTGGAGCAGTTGGACTTACTGAACACTGTGCATTTACAGCTGGTAAATTTATTTGGTCAGGTATTGGAGCTGTACAAATAGGGGAATTAACTGTAATGTTATAAGTTTGTCCACCCAAAAGCGCTAGGTTAATTCCATTGATAGAAAATTTAAAACTATCAGGATTTGAATTTATTCCACTATTGGTATAACTCAATAAATTGTTGTTAATGTCAGCTTGGGTAAAAGTTCCTCCTACAACCATAGCAACATTGTTTAGTTTCAATGTTCCGTTAGTTGGCAGTTGAGTTATAACATATACTAATTGAGTTGTTGTAGCAGTAGGTTGAGTTGCAAGTAAATTTAACTGAGTAATAGTAGAAGTAGTACCTTGATTAAGAGACACTGCATTGTTTGCAACAGCTATATTATTTACTATTTGTAATTTACCGCACACGGTTATAGAAAAATTAGTAAAAGTACCTCCTGAAGTATTTGACACTCTGTCTGTTGCAAGTAAAGTCCAGGTTCCAAGGGAGCTTGAACCATTGAATTTTGATAACGACTGACTAGCTTGTCTTGTGCCTGAAAGAGTTCCTGAACAAGGAACTGGTATTGCAGAACCACTGTCATCAAATGTAACATCTATATTTGCGCCCCCACAATCTCTGTTGTAAATTTCAGCAAAAATTCCTGTTGGACCACTAAATTGCATTTTAATGTCAGATATTAATGGGTGAGTAGCTTTCATATAGAAACTTACCTTACTGATATTAATATTGTCTGGGATGTTAATTTTAGCACTTACAGCATTATTGGAACCCGTTTCCCAAACAGCATTGGGTTCAAAAGTTACGTTAGAATAAGTTTTACATAAATCACTAGCAATTTGGAAGGAGTACACCTCCGAAAAAGCACCGCTTATGCAGGTATTAATAGGTTGTACTCTCCAATAATTGATTGTTCCTGCCGCTAAGGCTGTAGTTTGGTATGAAGTAGTTGTTACTGTTGCCGATTCAGTTATTGTAGCAAAGGTTGGACTTGTAGAAATTTGCACTAGATAAGAAGAAGCACTCGATAGCGCATTCCATTGTAATAAAGAGGAAGTTTGCTGATTCGTTGCTCCGTTTGATGGGCTTGATAATGTTACATTTCCAATAGTATTGTCAAAAACATTTAATAAAGCTGGAAAATCTATGTTTGCTGTTGCAGAAGTTCCTTTTATAGTTATTGGATAATTTCCTGTAGCAACTCCGCTCGTGTTTGATACAGTCATTGTAACAGTTCCAGAAGTACTTCTAGTTGTAGGAGAAAAAGTTATCGTAGATCCAGCTGGAGCACCAATAGCACTAAATGTTGTGGTTTCTGAAAACGTAGGAGCAGGTGTATAAGTAATCGTGTAAACGGCATTTGAAGGTTTACAAACCGACTGAGTACTTGCAGCTGAGGTCAATTCAAACTTACCTGATTTAATTTCAAAATTGGCATTGGATAAATCGAAGAAAATATTGGCAGCAGCTTCTACTTTAATTCTATTAAGTTTTCCAATATTGTTTGGTACAGTTATATTAGCAGTTCCAGAATTGGCAACTCCAGAAGCCAAAGTTATAGGATAGGTATAACCACCATCAGTAGATAATTTAATGTTTACGGTAGTAGAATAAGTTGCTGTATTGGTGCTTGCCACATTCCAAGTGACTGCTTTAGTTTCACCTACATACCAAATTTCACTTCCAGTATTTGGAGCAGTAACAAGGAATGGCCCTGCTGTTCCCACAGTTATAGCAACATCTTTGAAATCAGTTCTTCCTCCAAGAGTACTGTTGTCTCTAACCGTTAATCTAAAATTTAATGTTCTAGCTACACTTGGTAAAACTTCCCAAGTTGGTGTCGTATTGCTTATTAATGCAGCTAAGTTGGGAAAAGTTCTTGAAGGATCGCTAGTTGGCATTAAAGATCTGAAAACAGGACCTGCTGTATTTGTTGCGACTGGTGGTTGAACACCTCCATCAGTAGCATCATATTGTTCCCAAGTGTAAGTTAATAAATCGGCAGTATTTGCATCAGTAGCACTCCCTTTTAAAAGAAAAGGAGTCGATTTTGGAATGGTACGAGCTGTTAATGCTGCTATTACTGGTGCCGCATTTCCTGTAGATGTGCCAGTAACGCAGGAATGTGTAGCTATAGCTGCTGTCATTTGAGCAATACTTCTAGCGTGAAAATAGGCATCACTATTTCCTTGTACGTTTGGAGCACAAATTCCTGCATATCCCATAATGGTTGAAGCACTTCCTGGTTCATAATCATCTGATACTTTTGAACCGAAGCAAGCATTGTAATAAGTGTGTCCAGCACCAAACTGATGTCCAATTTCGTGACATACATAATCAATATCAAAGGGATCAAATTGAGGGGTTACAATACCTGTAACTCCACTCCCTTTTGTTGATGCTGTACAAGGACCAGTGCCAGCTATTCCGCCGCCACCTGTACTAAAAACGTGTCCGATATCATAAGCACCAACACCTATTAACCCAGTGATGTTAGAGGTATTAGCAGATAACATACCACTACCATTATAATTGTCATATGGATCTGGGTCAGGCGAAGCGTCAATATTGAAGCCATTGATGTAAATCAATCTATCATTATTGGCAACAATTTGAAAAACAACCGATAAATCTCTTCTGTAAACACTATTTACCCGGGTGATTGTGGTGTTCATTGCAGCTAAAACCTTCGCAATTGTATTGCCATAATATAAGGAGTATGCCGATGTACAGGCTAGTGCAAGTCTGTAAGTTCTGAGGTTTCCATCTGTAGTAGAAGTTGTTTTAGCATTTGATGCTGATTTGGTGTTGTTTATGGTTTCCTCCATAACAGCGTTACAAACAAAAGTATCGTCAGGATTTCTATCACAATCTTTACGGTCATACACAATATAATTGCTGGTGTCATTTTTCGAAACAGGGTCTATGTATATTGTTTTGTTCCCAGTGATAATTCCTGTAAAACCTTCTGGCGATGTGCTGATGTAGATTTTATTCAAAGGGTTTTTAGTGCTCACACCATAAAAAGACTGAATTTCTGGATATTTTTGCCTCTAATTCGGGAGCTAATACACTTGTTTTTTCTAAGCTAAAACTTTCCATTGTTCCGTCTTCAAATGGAAAATCCATAAGTAATGTAGAGGTAAGTTTGTTGTCTTTTGTTCTTTTTGAGGCCGATTTCAAATTAGTTTGAAGTGATTTAAAATCTAGAGACAACACTTTATATTTACTCGGAATGTTTTTTTTTATCTATTTTCAATCTTGTTTTTGAAACTTCAGATTCTTTTTTTATTTGCCAATTGTTGATAGATTGTCCAAATGACAATTGTTTCAAAAAAATAATAATAATCAACGATAAGTATGTACTTTTTTTCATAGTAAATCAATTTTGAATTTCAAACCTAAAACATATTTTTTAATAAACAAAATAAAACGTCGTTTAAATGCATATTTTAACGTTAAAATGCATTAAAAATTTATGTATGAATAAATAAAATATTATAAAATAATGAAATTATAGAGATTATTTTTTTTGAAACTTAGTTGTTTTATTTTTCAACAATTAATAAAGCAAAAAAGCATTTTATCGGATTTATATTCTTTTAAACAGATTCTTAATTTAATTCTGAGTACATTATGATAATTGTCATATTTTTACAAAAAATTGAAAAGTAGCAACAATAATATATTCTTTTGAGTTTTTTGGTGATAATTTCAGTTAAATAGCATGTGAATGTTTTTATTTACGATTCGTTATTTGGGGTATTATTGAAATTAAAGTAAAAAGAAGTTGATTTTTATTTTTATCAGCATTTTAAGATTAAAAGCGATTATGGTAAAAGTTTAAAATAGTGATTTAAATAGATTAAAAATTTATGAAAAAACTGATCTCTAATGTTAATAATCCCTTATCAGATTTAATTGGAGGTGATTATTTAGCTGATTACACTACTCTAAATAGTGCAGAGATTCCATATCCAAATGTGACTTTAACTGAGTTAATTAGTCAACAAGCAAAAATTACTCCCAACAACATAGCTTTAGAATTTCAGGATTCGAAAATTACGTATGATGAGTTGCTTAAAAAAGTGAACCAACTAGCACATTATTTAGAAGCACAAGGTGTTCAGTCTGGTGATTTTATTGCTGTTGCAATGCCCCGCTGTTCAGAACTTGTAATTTCGTTATTAGCGATTATGCAATGTGGAGCAGCTTACCTTCCATTAGATCCTCAATATCCTAAAGACCGTTTGGAATTTATGCTAAATGATTCTGCTGCTAAAGTTTTATTAACCAGCAAACTAGTATCTGAGTCCTTATCATCTCAGTCTGAAACCCTTTTTATAGAAGAGGCTATGGCAGCATTGAATCAATATCCTGTCACAAGGTTACAAACAAAAGTAAATCGGGATGATTTTGCGTATTTACTTTACACATCGGGATCTACTGGAAATCCAAAAGGCGTAACGATTACCCATAAAAACTTGGTTAATTTTCTTTGTAGCATGGCTTTAGAGCCAGGAATTAATGAAAATGACAGAGCGCTTTCCATAACTACTATTTCTTTTGATATTGCTTGTTCAGAATTATACTTGCCACTTATTAAAGGGGCAACTTTAATTCTAGCTGACCAAGAAACTGCCAGAGATGGACGACTCTTACTAGAGGTAATAGAAAAAGAAAACATCAACTTTTTGCAAGCAACTCCTACAACTTGGCTTATGCTTTTAGATTCTGGTTGGTCAACACCATTGCCGATAAAGGCACTTTGTGGCGGTGAAGCAATGCCAATGGATCTTGCCAAGGAGCTTTTAAATAAATGTGATACGCTTTGGAATGTTTATGGACCAACGGAAACCACAATATATTCATCCTTAAAACAAATTAAAAAAGAGGACACATTGATAACCATTGGTAAGCCAATTGCCAACACACAAATTTATATAATCGATGAACAAGGTCAACTTGTCGCTCCTGGAAACATTGGTGAAATTGCCATTGGCGGTGATGGTGTAGCCAATGGGTATTGGAATAGGCCCGAACTAACAGCTGAAAAATTTATTAAGAACATATTTTCTATTCCTAAAGAAGATATTCTTTATCGTACCGGCGATTTGGGAAAACTACTTCCAACTAATGAAATTGAATGCTTAGGGCGTTTAGACCAACAGGTTAAAATAAGAGGGCATCGTATTGAACCTGGTGAGGTAGAGCAAGCTCTACTATTACTTGATGGTGTAAAGCAAGCTGTTGTATTGGCTAATAATGATTTTCTTATCGCGCATATTGTAACTGATTCTACTATAGAAAGTGCTGAAAAGAATATCCCTTTGTGGCGCGAAACTTTGGCATCAAAATTACCTTCACATTTAGTGCCTTATGATTTTAATGTATTGGAGAAAATGCCAACAACGCTAAACGACAAGATAGATCGTAAAGCATTATTGGAATATAAAAAAAATAAAAAATTAGAATACACAGAACCTCGAACAGAGGCAGAAAAAATAGTAGTAGCTATTTGGAAAGAAGTATTAAATGTAGAGAAAATCGATATTTTCAGTACCTTTTTCGAAATGGGTGGACATTCTATCAAGGCAGTAAAACTTATGGTTGAAATGGAAAAACATACCGGTAAACGGTTTCCTTTAACTATACTATTTGAATATTCTACCATAGAGAAGTTTGCTAAACTACTAGACAAGGACAGCAAAATTTATTCAGAATGCTTAGTCCCAATAAAACCTAACGGAAACAAAGTACCGCTTTTTATGGTTCACGGAGGCGGACTAGATGTTTTAAGTTATGTTAATTTGAGTAAACACTTTGATGAGGACCAACCATTTTACGGTATTCAAGGTACAGGACCAAAAGGTTATTGTGATTGGTATAAGTCTATTGAGGAAATGGCAGCACATTATATCGAAGCTATAGTAAAAGTAAACCCAAAAGGTCCCTATGCTTTGGCAGGTTTTTGTGTTGGAGGAGTTGTTGTTTTTGAAATGATCCGTCAATTAAAGGAACAAGGGAAAGAAGTTAGTTTAACAATAATACTAGACTCTTATATTGATTCCTCTTATTATTTTAAAACGGATAAACAAAAGAAACTAGCTAAATTCTACAATCGTACTCATAGAAGATTGACCTTTTTAAAAGAAATGCTTACCAGTTGGAAGGCATTTAAAATGCGTATAAATGCAAAGAAAGAGTATCTCCTAAACAAGCATTTTGATCAGAATAATGCAATGTCTGAACAAGATACATTAGCATTGGAACAGTTTACCAAGGCTTTTGGAATGATTAATGGAATTCTAAGTCGTTATCATCTAAAACCACAAGATGTTAAAGTAGATTTATTTAGATCAAAAGACCATCCTGAATATGGCTTAGCTCCTGAACATTTAGGATGGAAAAAAGCTGCATTAAAAGGTGTGACAATTCATAATATTCCAGGTGATAATTTCGATATAAGAGAATCACCAAATGATAAAGTTTTAGCACGAATGTTTCAGGAAATTTTAGATGAAAAACACATCAATTATTACTCAGAGGTAAGTTTGAAACAAGAAAGGAGTAATAAATCAGCAACTTTTTTGAGAACATTAACCCTAATTAATATTTTCTTATTTGAGTCATTTCAAGCAAATCTTCCATTGTATTTGGTATAGCAAACAATACTAGTTTTTTTGAAAATGTGGATAAATCTTCAAAAGCTATTGCTGCTAAATATTGATTCGCAAGATCAAAACTATAAATTTGCCAGTTATCAGTAGTTTGTATTAAGTTTGCTGCTATATTATGCTCTCCATCCAAACATGGAAAATATTTAAAATCTTCATCGATACCTTTACCCAATGCTTTCACAAAGGCTTCTTTGCGTGTCCAAGAGGTGTAGAAAGCATATGTTTTATCGCTAGCTTTTTGAATTGCTAAAATTTCGTTATCGTTAAATACATCTGATATAATTTCCTTGAAGGTAAAATCTTCAGAAATATATTCAATGTCTATTCCAACCTTGGTTCGTGATATTGCAATGACAGCATAGTCCTCCGAATGAGAAACATTGAAATGCAAATCGGGATGTGAAGCTAAATATGGTTTTTTATTAAAATGATAATCAAGGTGAATATTTTTCGCCTCCAATTTTGTATGAGCAGCCAAAACAATTTTTAAAATCGACCTGCTAATAATGAATCGGTTTTTGTCTAATTCCCGATGAAAACGTTCTGCTCTGTTAATTTCTGATGAATTAAGAAACTTAGATAAATCAGATTTTAAGCCGATGAAATTTGGAAAATAAATACTATAAATAATTACTTCATTCGAATTTAAAGAATAATTTGGGATTAATGGAACTCCCTTTACATTTGAATTAGAAATTAAGAGTTTAGCTATTGGCATGTCTCTCATCTAAAAGATTTTGAATCATTGTCGCTAAAATTTTATCATTTGGTGGTTCCACAATACCAAGGTGATTACCCGTAATATTATGAATGTTAACTCCTTTTGAAGCTGCTTTTTTCCATCCTAAATGAGTTGGATCTAATTTATAGTTTTCATCATCTTTTGCTCGAAATAATTCGACCTCTAAATCTTGTGGTTTGAGTTGGTAGCGATCAACAATTTTGTCAACCATGCTAGAAGCTTTTTTAAATTGTTCAAGTGCTACGGCTTCTTGTTCAGTTATGTTTTCATTCAGTCCAAAATACTTTTTCAATACATACTCTTTTTTTGTATTAGCCCGAAATTTTAAAGATTTCCAACTGGTAAGCATTTCCTTTAAAAAATCTAATCTTCTTCGGGTGCGATTGTTGTATCGTATTAGTTTTTTTTGCGAAGGAGAAGCATAATAAGAAGAATCTACATATGTGTCTAATAGTGCAATAATACTTACGGTTTTTCCTTGTTCCTTTAACTGACGAGCCATTTCAAAGGCTACAATGCCTCCAAAAGAAAATCCAGCAATTGCGTATGGTCCATCTGGATTTACTTTTAGCATAGAATCTATATAACAAGTAGCCATTTCTTCGATGGATTTAAACCAATTGTCATAACCATTAGGTCCAATTCCTTGAAAGCCATAAACAGGTTGATTTTCGTCGAAATGGTTAATTACATGTGCAAAATTTAAAATATTTAGTCCCGCACCATGAACCATGAAGAAAGGGATTTTATTGCCTTTTGGTTTTATTGGTACTAAATAGTCAAATGAAATTTCGTTGTCTACGTTTAATAATTTGGCAAATTTTTCGACCGTAGAATGTTGAAATAAAGCTGAAAGCGGAATTCGTTTACCAGTTTTATTCTCAATTTTAATCATAATATTTACAGCCATAATGGAATGTCCTCCCATTTCAAAAAAGTTACTAAATATGTCCACTTTTTCTTTTTTTAAAATTTCCTGCCAAATTGTTGCTACTAATTTTTCTTCATTAGTACGAGGAGCTGTATATTCATGATTGATTTCAGCTTTGGATTTGTATTCTAATAACGCTACGCGATCTATTTTATCGTTTAGGGTTCTAGGCATTTTATCCAAAATATGAAAAACATGGGGTACCATAAAATTGGGTAATTGGGATGCCAATTCATTTCGCCATAATCGAATCTCATCTAGTTCAGTTGTGATTTCATAATCGACTACAATAAAAGCAACAAGAATATCAGTTTTAGCCAATACAATAGCTGATTTAATGCCTTTTATTGAAGTTAAAGCATGTTCTATTTCGCCAATTTCAATTCGATGACCTCTTACTTTAACCTGATGGTCAATACGCCCAAGACACATTACTTCCTTGCTAGGGAGTAATTTTCCTATATCACCAGAAAGATACAGTATAGCATCTTTTTTAGTAGAAAAGATATTTGGGATGTATTTTGCGGCTGTTAATTCTGGTTTTCCCAAATATCCTTTTCCAACCCCATCTCCGCCAATGGCAATTTCTCCAATAGTATTAGGTGGCAGTAGATTCATGTGTTCATCTACGATATAATATTGCATGTTTGCAATAGGACCACCAACGGAAATTATTGTTTCTTCACTTTTTATATGTTTACAAGATGAAAATATAGTTACTTCAGTAGGACCATACAAAGTCCAAAGTTCTTCACTTCTTTGTATCAGTTCCTTGGCTAGTTTAGCAGGTAATGGCTCACCGCAGCACCAAATCTTTATTGGTAATTTTTTTGACCATCCAGAATCCAAAAGCATTTGATAAGTGGTGGGTGTGGCTACAACCAGCGATATTTTTTCTTTGTCAAGCATTTCATTAAATAATCTTCCATCACTTGGTGTTTCGTGTTCAGGTATGACTAAAGTAGCTCCTTTAAATAGAGGAAAAAACAATTCAAAACTTGCAATATCAAAAGAAATTGTGGAGATAAAAGGCACTCTATCTGTTTCTTTTATACCAGGTTCTATTTCTAAAGAGCAAAATAGATTAACTATATTTCTATTGGTTATTTTAGCGCCTTTTGGTTTACCTGTAGAACCAGATGTATATAAAAGGTAAATTGTATTTTCTGGGTTTACAAATGTATCGAGTTTTGTTTCAGGGTATTGATCTAATGATGCCATAGCATCATCTATTAAAATAGTATTAGAACATTTTGGTAATGATAAAGCCAATTTTTTGCTAGTTACTAAAAATTTAGCTTCTGAGTCTTCTAGCATATATTCTATACGCTTAGTAGGATATTCGTGATCCAAAGGTAGATAAGCGGCACCACATTGGATAATGGCTAAAATGGCATACACCAATTCAGGGCTTCGTGGATAGGAAACTGCTATATAATCTTCAGATTGAACTCCTTGAGCGGCTAAATAATGAGCAAATTGATTTACTTTACTATGTAGTTCTTGGTATGTTATTTTAGTTCCATTGTATTCAATGGCAATATTGTGAGGTGTTTTTTCTGCTTGTTCACTTAATAATTCCGCCAATGCAACATTAGGATAGGGTGTTTCGGTGTTATTTAGCGCTTCATAATCTGCTAAATAATCTCCTTTTATAAGTTCAGCTAATTGACTGTTGGGATTTGATATTAATTTATTAATCGTTTCTTCAAATGAAATCATCATTTGATGTATAGTTTCTTCCTTGAAAAGATTAGAGTTATAAGAGCATTGAAAAGTAGGCCCTTTTTTAGTTCTACAAATATGAAGTTGAATTTCAAAAGAGGCATGTTTTCTTGGATTGATTTTAAATTCATGGGTAAGTCCCATAAATGAAAACTCATTTTCTATATCCCGATTTAAATCAACCGTTAAGGTAACAGGTACCATAGGAACTCTAGAAGGATCTCTAGCAATTGCTAACTTCTGGAGAAGATGACCAAAACTAAGTTGATGATGCTCATAGGCGTCCAATAATTGTGGACTTCTTTGTTTTAAGTATTCTAGAAAGCTTATGTCTGAGTTTATTTTGCTTCGTAAAGGAATAAGGTTGGCACAGTTTCCAATCAAATATTTCATATTGTGGCGCCAATTTCCAGAAACGGGTAAGCCTATCACTAAATCATTTTGACCTGTGAGTTGGTATAAAAACACTTCGAATGCAGAAAGTAAAGTTGTTGTTAAACTATTACCAGAATTATTTGCAAATTCTTTTGCTGTATTTATAAGAGTATTATCAATAGTATAATCAAGACGATTACTATTATAAGTTCTTAAAGGTGGTCTGGAATAATCAATCGGCAATTCAATTACAGGAACTGATTCTTTATAAATATTGAGCCAAAAAGCTTCAATTTGTTTGTATTCATTACTTTCTAATAACGAATTTATTTTTTTTGCATATTCACTAAAACGTTCTGGAATCGGTAGGATTGGCTCTGAATTTTTAACATATGCTGAGTAAATAATACTGAGTTCTTCGACTATTATGTTAATGCTTAATCCGTCACCAATAATATGATGGTGGGTTATAATTAATATATTTTCTAGATCATCAACATTAACTAGTTTAACTTTTAACAAAGGCCCTTTTACTAAGTCAAAAGGAGAATTTACTTCTTCATTAGTTATCGTTTCTATAGAATTTTCCTTTTCAATTGCTGTAAGATGAGAAATACTAGCGTGAGAGAGTTCTACTTTAAGTTCCTTATATATATTCATATAGATTCCATCTGAACTAAATGAAGATCTCAAACATTCATGACGTTGGACTAAAGTATCTAAGGCACGTTCTAATGCTTCAATGACTAAGCTACCATTAAATTTAATAGAATAAGAGAGATTATAGGCTTTGTTTGCATCACTACTTCCAATTAGACAATCTGTCCATATTTCTAATTGTGAATGGGTTGTTTTTATGACATTTTCAATTTCAGAAGATGAATCGAATTGGGTTTTATTTTTAATATGTGATTGCTCCTTCATTTTATTGTAAAATATGTTGTTATTTATCAGTTTTCAATAAGTGTTAATTGTTAATTTTTTACATTTTAAACTTAACAAATTTTCTTTTTTGATCTTGATATTGAGATACTTTGTTAGATTTTTTTTAAACAATATCTAAGGGAAATTAATCAATAAATTGGGGAATTTCCTTTATTTAAAATTATATCCGTAACAAAAGAAAGTAAAATAAATTAAAAAAACATACATATCCTATATAAAACTTTTATTGTCGATTAATGGCATTATTTGAAATAGTCATACAATTAAATTACTCATTGATATATTATATCGAATTGAATATATCAATGAGTTTTGAAGATGATTTAAAAATTAGGAGAAGCATAAAATGTTCAAAAAATGGAATGAGTTTATGCTAAATAGAATATTTTTGATATGTTTTTCATTTAAAACCTCTTGAAGCATTCGTGCTAAAATTTTGTCATTTGGTGGTGCTACAATATCTAAATGATCTCCGGGAATATTATGAATTTTCACACCTTTTAATGCTGCTTTTTTCCATCCCAAATGAGTTGGGTCTAATTTATACTGTGTATCATCTTTTGCTCTAAATAAATCTACTTCAAATTTTTGAGGTTTTAACTGGTATTTGTCTACTATGGTTTCAACCATCTTATTGGCTTCGGTAAATTGTTCAAGTGCTAATGCTTCTTGTTCAGACATCGTGTTTTTTGGACCATAATGTTGTTTTAAGATGTACTCTTTTTTAGTATTGATACGATGTTTAAATGCCTTCCAACTTGAGAGCATTTCTTTTAAAAAATCTAGTCTTCTTCGATTAACATCATAATATCTCCTCAATTTCTTTTGCTGATAAGTTTCACAATAATAGGACGAATCAACATAAGAGTCAAGCAAAGCCGTCAGGCTAACCTTTTTTCCTTGATCTTTTAATTGACGTGTCATTTCAAAGGCAACAACACCACCAAAAGAAAAACCGGCTAAGGCATATGGACCATTTGGGTTTATTTTTACAATAGCATCGATATAATGAGCTGCCATATCTTCAATTGACTCATACCAATCATCATAACTTTTTGAAGTGCCTTGAATAAAATAAACAGGTTGATCCTCATCAAAGTGTTTAATTATATTAACAAAATTTAAGACATTGAGCCCAGCTCCGTGGATAATAAAAAGTGGAATTTTATTTCCATTAGGTTTTATAGGAACGATGCAATCAGCATAAATTTTGCGATCGCTTTCTATTAATTTCGCAAATTTTTCGATAGTTGAATTTTCAAATAATGAAGATAGAGGAATTCGTTTTCCAGTTTGTTTTTCTATTTCAGCTATAACTTTTACCGCTCTGATTGAATGTCCCCCAATTTCAAAAAAATTACTAAAAATATCTATATTTTCTATACCTAAACTCTCTTTCCAAATAGTAGCCATTAATTTTTCTGCTTCTGTTCTGGGTTCAGTATATGAACTTTTATCAATGTCATTTTTACTTTCTATTTTAAGAAGTGCATTTTTATCTATTTTTCCATTAGGAGTAGTAGGAAATTCTTTTAAAATTTTAATATCGTAGGGAACAAAATACTCGGGTAACTGACTAGCCAAATAGTTTTTCCATTCTTTTACTGTATTAAGATCGACATCTATAAAATTTTCTTGTATTACGTAAGCTATAAGTCTATCATTATGACCTAATACTACTGCTGATTTTATATTATTAATACTTTCAAGTGTTTGTTCTATCTCACCTAGTTCAATTCGGTAACCACGAATTTTTACCTGATGATCTGAACGTCCTAAACAATCAATATCACCATTAGGCAATAACTTGCCTAAATCACCAGTGAGGTAGGTAAGCTTAGAATTAAATTTATTAATTATAAACTTTTCTTTGGTTAGATTTTCACGTTTCAAATACCCTTTTGCAACACCTTGACCTGAGATTGCAATTTCTCCCACAACTCCCGGTGGTACTAATTGTCCATTCGAGTTGAGTATGTATATTTGATAATTATCAATTGGTTTGCCTATACTTATAATTTCATCTTCTACTGTTATTTTCTTTACTGTAGAAACTATAGTCGCTTCTGTTGGCCCGTAAACATTCCACACGGTGTCACATTTCGAAAGTAGTTTTTTGGCAAGCTCTGTAGTAAGTGCTTCGCCACCACAAACTGCCAAAAGGTTTAGTTTTTCGTCCCAATTAGACTCTAATAACATTTCCCAAGTTGTGGGTGTTGCTTGGAGCATGGTTATCTTTTTGCTCTTTAAAATATCGAGCAATAAAGCTCCATCTCGAGCGGTTTCACTATCTACCATTACTACTGATGCCCCGTTTAGTAGAGGTAAAAATAGTTCAACAAAAGCAGCATCAAAAGAAATAGTTATAATAGCTAGTTGTTTATCTGATTCTTTTATACCTGGCTCTTTAGCTAAACTACATAATAAATTCACTAAATTTTTCTGTATGATAGGAACTCCTTTTGGTTTTCCGGTTGAACCAGAAGTGTATAAAATATAGGCTATACTTTCTTGGCTAACAGTAATATCTAAAGGCGTCTCGGGCTGTATGGGTAAATTGGACAGGAGATCCTCTAAAATAATTGTTTTTATAGAATCTGGAAATACTATATTAGTTTTTTTATTAGTGATAATATATTTTGCTTCTGAATCTTGGAGCATAAATTCTAAACGTTCTTTTGGAAAATTTGGGTCTAAAGGAACATAAGCCGCACCACATTTTAATACTGCAATAAGCGTTGCAATTAAGTCAGTACTTCTTGATAATGAAACACCAATAACATCACCTGATTTAAGCCCTTGGTTTACAAAATAATGTGCTATTTGATTTGTTTTTTTATCTAATTCTCTATATGTAGTTTCAATATTATTAAATTCAATAGCGATATTTTCAGGTGTAATTTCAACTTGCTTTTTAAATAATTCAGATATGGAAACATCTGGATATAGGCTTGGTTCTTTATTTATTTTATCATACTCACTAAGGTAATCTTGAAAAGTAATCTCTTCTAAAGTTTTTGAAGGGTTTTCGGCAATCATTTGCAATATTTGCTCAAAAGATTGCATCATTTTCTTTATGGTCTCTTTTTTAAAAAGCACTTCGTTATATGTCCATTCACAAATAAGACTTTTTTCGCCACTAGTAATATTGAGAATAATTTCAAAATTTTCATAAGCTCTTGGATTGCTTATAAATTTGTAATTGAGACCAGTAAATTCGACACCATCTGTTATACCCATATCAATGTTGAATATAAGTGGTACCAAAGGAATTCGAGAAGGATCACGAGCAATATTTAGCTTTTGCAAAAGATGTCCAAAACTCAGTTGTTGATATTCATAAGCATCAAATAGTTCCGATTTACGTTTTTGTAGGTAGTCTAGAAAACTCATATGTGGAACAGGTTTACTTCTTAGAGGAAGTAAATTAACACAATGCCCTACTAAATGATTCATTCCTGTAGCTGCTTGCCCAGCCGAAGGAAGTCCAACTACTAGATCATCTTCACCAGTGAGTTGGTATAAAAATATTTCGAAACTCGTCAACAAAGTTGTTACAAAACTAGCGGCAACACTTGATCCTATTTTTTTTATGCTTGTCACTAGATTTGGGTCTAATGGAAAATCTAAACGTTGGCTTTTATAAGTCCGGATTAGTGGTCTGGGATTGTCAGTGGGTAGAGTAACAATAGGAACAGATTCCTTGTACATTTCAAACCAATACTTTTCTATTTCTTGGTTTTCTTCACTATTTGACACTAATTTTTCTTCTTTTGCGTAGCTGCTAAAAGGAATAGATTCAGTTAAACTAGGTGTTTTATTTTCGACATACGCGGAGTAAATTGCACCTAAATCTTGTAGCATTATTCCAATAGACCAACCATCACAAATTATATGATGTGCAGTAATTACCAATTGATGCTCAGTATCAGAAAGCTTTAGCAATCCAAATTTAATTAATGGTCCCTGAACAAGGTCAAAAACAAAAAGCCCTTCCTCAGTGATATATTGCTTCAAACTGGCGCTTTTAGCAGTTTTGTCTAAATGGGATAAATCTTGAAAACTAAGTTCTATAGACAGTTTTTTAAATATAGACATGTAAATGCCATCTGTACTAAATGTTGCACGGAGTGCTTCATGTCGTTCAACCAATTTTTGAATGGCGCGCTCCATTGCATTTGAATCTATTACACCATGAAATTCCAGAGAAACAGACTCATTATAAGCTCTTGCGGCATCTTTTCCACCTAAATAACAAGCAGTCCAAATTTCAGATTGCGCTTTTGTGGTATAAACGACGTATTCTAATTCTGGGCCGGCAAAAGGATCAAAGAGGGTATTTTCATTTATCATATTTCCTGAGCTATTTTTTTTAATCAAATAGTTTACAAATCTTATATAGAACAATAAGATTATTAGATATTCAATTTTTTTATTTTTATAATTTGCTGTCCGTTCGATTTTATGTAAAGATGAACGAATATCAATTTGTAAACAATACCTACATGTAGGTATTATTTAGTTTTTTAGTCTTTAAAAAAAATATTAAATAGTTAAATCAATTTTGACATATTCACCATTTTTGTTGGGGTCTGCAACAAACCAAGCTGGATTACCATTTTTATCTCGCCCTAATCTCGCTCCATCTACAGGAGGTTTATTAATAATCACAGAATTATTTACATCAGAAGGTTTTGGAGTAATAGTTTCAGATTTATTAGTAATAAAAAATCCTGCAGAAACCATTTTATCAAGACAATTTTTGAAAGTGTTGATAATTTGTGTAAGATCTTCTTCTTTATATGCTTCTGTCAAAAAGCAAGGAAAACCATCCCAAATATGAATTCCGTTTTCGCGAAGTAAGTTAAACAATAATTCACCATAAAGTACATCATCATTAAACTTAAGTCTCCACAAAGAACCAAAATGATTGATTACCATTGGCAAATCTTTTTTCTTAAATTCGGTATTTAATTCAAATGCTAAGCGACTAGTCATATTATTTAGCTTTTCTTGTAAAACTGGTCCTTGTTCTTTAAGATGTATAAGAGAAGCTTTAGACGCCGCCAATGCTAATGGATGCCTTACAAAAGTACCCGCAAAATAAGTAACTCCTACTTCTGGAATAGAATCATCTCCATACTGCCAATGTCCGCCATCTAAAGCATCCATATATTTTCGTTTGCCAGTAATGGCACCAATAGAAAGTCCTCCGCCAATTACTTTTCCGTAGGTTGCAATATCGGCTTGAATGTCAAAAAGAGCTTGAATTCCACCAGGATGCATGCGGAAACCAGTAATAACTTCGTCAAAAATAAGAGGAATTTCTGACTTAATTGTCATTTCTCTTAATTTTTTTAAAAATTCTATTGGCTGAAATTCAGGTCTTCTGCTTTGCACAGGTTCTACAAGTACAGCAGCTAATTCATCTGCACGTTCCGTAATTATGCGAAGGCTTTCTTCTGTTCCATATTCTAAAATTAACATATTCTGAACAGATTCAGGCAGAATTCCAGGGGCAGCAGGAAAAGTTATTAGCTTTTTTGAGCCACGAACTAAAACTTCATCAATAATACCGTGATACGAACCAGAAAATGCAACAATTAATGACCTACCAGTTACGGTTCTAGCAATACGCATAGCTCCTAGTATAGCTTCGGAACCTGTATTACAAAGCGCAGCGCGATCATGTTTTGTAAATTCACAAAGTAATTCACAAACTTCCCCAGCTAATGGGTGTTGAGGCCCCACTTCAAACCCGCTTTCAATTTGTTTGTGAAGAGCTTCTTTAATAAAATCAGGTTGATGTCCAAAAAAACAAGAACCAAATCCATTTAACGCATCAATATATTCATTTCCATCTAAATCCCAAAGGCGATTTCCACTAGATTTTTCGATAACAATAGGGTAAACTAGTTCTTTGGTTAATGGTTTGAATCCAGAAACAACTCTTGGATCGGCCATAATGCTTCTGTGTTTTTGAGCATAAGATTTGCTAGCACCCGTTTTTTTGGTGTAACTCGCTATTAATTCCTTAAGAAATTCCTTTTGCGAAATACTCATTTCGTTTGCATGTTTTTCAATTTTGGGCGATGCTCCAAATGGTTTTTTATGTTCGGCAATTTCTTCGGGTGTTCTTAAATCTTCTGGAGCATTTTTTGTAAATACAATTGGCTCTGATTGTTGAATTGGTTCTTGAACAGCCCCATTTTGTTGCATTATAGTATTCCCTTGCAGAAGCTCCATTTGCTTTCCTAATAATTGAAGTTGTTGCGCAATCAATCCTAAAGCAGCAGTGTTTTGATTGTTTGACATAGGAACTGAGTTGTATGCAATTGGCGTTGGCGCTGCAAAAGTATTGTGAACTGGTTGAGTAGGAGCGGTGTCGTTGTATTCCTCTTTTGGAAGATTTTGATCAAGGTAATCTGCTAAAAGTGATGGCGAACTAAATTCTTCATTAAGTTGTCTGAAGGTTATAGGAAGTTTGAAATCCTTTTTTAATCTAATGGCAAATTGTGTAAGCGTCAATGAATCTAATCCAAGGTCTAAAAAACTTTCAGAAGAGGCATCATTTGGATAATCTATTCCTGAAGTTTGGCTTACAATTGAGGATATTTTGCTGAGGATAGTAGTTTTTCTCATAGGTTTATTTTCATTAGGATTGCTAATCGAATCTTGATTTGTATTTGTATTGGGGTTTACAATATAATTAGTGTTAGGATTTTGGATTGGTAAACTTGGAGGATCAATCCAGCAATATTTGCGATCGAAAACATAGCTAGGTAAGTCAAGTTTTTGTCTTTTTTGGTCTCCATAAAAGGCATTCCAATCGGGATTTATACCTTTAAGCCATAATTCTCCTAATGTATTTAGAATTGCATTATACTCGTCTTCTTGATTTTTAGGCAAAGGTAAACTTGAAAAAGCAGGAATTATTTTTCCTACTCCTTGTTGTTTTGTCAAAGTGGTCAATGTTTGTCCTGGACCAACTTCTAAGAAAATAATATCATCTAATTTTAATAAAGTATCTGCGGCATTTGCAAATCGTACCGTATTGCGTAAATGGTTTGTCCAGTATTTTGGATTTATGGCCTCGTCATCTTTTAGCCAAGTTCCTGTAACAGTAGAAACTATAGGTACATTAGGTTTGCTAAGTTGGATTTTTTGTACTTCAGCTTCAAAAGTTCCCAAAATGGGTTCCATCATATTGGAGTGAAATGCATGACTCGTAAATAAAAGTTTATTTGCTACTTCTAATTCATTCAAAGATTTGGAAAATTCTTTTATCTTTTCATCTTCTCCTGCAACTACACATAAAACATTAGAATTTATTGCCGCAATCGAAAGTGTATCCGGAAGGAGTTCAATTAATTTTTCTTCCGAAAGTCTTACAGATAACATACTTCCTCCTGGAAGTTCACTAACTAATCGACCTCTAACAGCAATTAAATGCAAGGCATCTTCTAAATTAAAAATTCCAGCAAGATGTGCTGCGACAAATTCCCCTATACTGTGTCCGCAGAATGTTGTAGGCTTGATTCCCCAGCTTAACCAAAGTTGAGACAAGGCATATTCTGTTACAAATAAAGCAGGTTGTGTGTAACGAGTTTCTTTTAATTTTGCCTCGGTTTCTGGAGTTACTATTTCAGGATATAAAATTTCTCGAATGTCTAATTTTAATTCGTCTAATAAAAAATCAGCACATTTATCTATTGCTTCTTGATATACAGTTTCATTTTTGTAAAGGTTTAAACCCATTTGAGAAAACTGAGCTCCTTGTCCAGGAAAAAGGAAAACTAGTTCGCTAGGGGCAACTTTTAGGACTCCTTTTTTTATATTTTTATTTTCATTAGAAAGTAATTCTTCGCTAGCTTCACTATTGTTTTTCGCTAAAAGAAAACTTCTATAAGTAAAGCTATCACGTGTTTTATTTAAAGAAAATGATACGTCTGCTAAGTTAACTTTAGGAATAGTGAGATAATTACCTAATTGAGTTCTATATCCTTTTAAACTATTTTCCGATTTGGCTGACCACATAAGAATTTGCTGAGGTCGACTTGAACCTGAAGTTTTTGTCTCAATTGGGTATTCTTCTACAACAAGATGCACATTGGTTCCACCCACGCCAAAGGAACTTACACCAGCTCTTAAAGGCTCATTTGACTCCCAATTTCGTAATGTAGAATTTACAAAAAACGGACTGTTTTCAAAATCTATTGCGGGATTAGGTTTTTCAAAACCCAATGAAGGTGGTATAAGCTTATTATTCATCGCCAAGATTGTTTTTATTAATCCAGCTACGCCAGCAGCAGCAGTAAGATGCCCCATATTACTTTTTATGGACCCAATGGCACAATAGCCATTTTTTGGCTGTTTGCCAAAAGCTATTTTTAGACCTTCAATCTCGATAGGATCACCAAGAGGTGTTGCAGTTCCATGAGTTTCTACATAACTTATTGTATCTGGCGAAATTTGAGCATCATGAATTGCTTTCATGATAGCAACAGCTTGTCCTTCGGTGCTTGGAGCTGTAAAACTACCTTTATTCCCACCATCATTTGTTATTCCTATTCCTTTTATAAGCCCGTATATTTTGTCACCATCTTTTATGGCTGTGTCTAAACTTTTTAAAAGTACGACTCCAGCGCCATCACTAAATACAGTTCCTTTTCCTGATGCGTCAAAAGAATGACAATGTCCATCAGAACTTAACATAGAGCCTTCTTGATATAGATGTCCACTAAAAATGGGAGCAGTAACACTAGAACCGCCGGCTAGTGCAATGTCACAGTGCCCATTTCTAATGGCATCTACAGCTTCTGCAATTGCAAGAAGAGAGGTGGAGCATCCAGAATGGATACTGACGGCTGGACCTTTTAAGTTCAAGTGATAAGCAGTTCTTGTGGCAATATAATCTTTCTCATTCACTGTTTCAGCTTGGAGATATCCTACTTGATCTAAGATTTCATTGTTGGGAAGTATGTTTTTTTTATAATAGGTATTTGTTCCGGCACCAGCATAAACGCCAATACTGCCATTATAATGATTTGGTAAATGTCCAGTTTGTTCAAGAGCTTCCCAAGAAATTTCCAAAAATAAGCGCTGTTGAGGATCCATTACTTCGGCTAGCTTTGGATTTATTCCAAAAAAATCTGCATCGAATGTATTTGCTGAAGGTAAAATACCACGAGCACCTACATAAAGGGGATCATTGCGTAGCGATTCTGGAATATTGGAATCAAGTTCTTCGGGTTTGAAAAAAGTAATTGTTTCTTTGCCTTCTTTTAAAACTTCCCATAATTCGTTTATTGAATCTGCTCCTGGAAATCTTCCTGCCATACCAATAATGGCTACATCACCTGATTGCCTATCTTGTTTTGGTCTTGAAAAATTTAAAGGGTCAATTTCTCTAGTATCAGTATCTAAATAATTAAATAATTCAGATATTGTTGGATATTGGTATATTTTGGTTACTGGTATTTCTAAATTGAATTGTTGTCTGAGTTTAGTTGAAACTCTTTGAGATAGAAGAGAAGTTCCGCCCATTTCAAAAAAGTTGTCATCAATACCAATTACAGGTATTTGTAGCAATTCACTCCAAACTTTTGCGATTTCTTTTTCAATTTTTGTTGTTGGTTTTCTTAGAATTGGAGCAGAATCTGGTCGGATGTATTCTGGAAGCGGTAAATTACTCTTGTCTATTTTTCCATTTGTTGTTATAGGAAAATGATTGACCCACATAAAAAATGTAGGAACCATAAATTCAGGAAGTAGTTCTTCTAGCTTGTGTCGAATACTATTTGTATCTTGTTTATTCCCTGCAGATTGTAGGTAAGCAACTAAGCTCGGTTCTCCTCCTATGTGATTACTTACAATTACTGTAGCCTTTTTTATTTCTAGCAGATTATTTATTACAGTCTCTATTTCGCCCAATTCTATGCGGTGACCTCTAACTTTGACCTGTTGGTCTATTCTGCCTAGACACTGAACTTGTCCATTTGGTAAAATCTTTCCTAAATCACCAGAAAGATACATTTTGCTTTCTAATTTATTTTCGAATGGGTTTAAAACAAATCGCTCTTTATTGAGTTCAGGGCGATTGAGATATCCTAAAGATACTCCATCTCCAGCAATTGCCATTTCTCCAACTTCTCCATAATTTACAGGTATTCCTTCTTTATCCAAGAAATAAACTTGAGTATTGGCTATTGGTTTTCCTATAGTTATTGGATTATCATGGATTGAAATTTGTGTAAGAAAGGAACAAACAGTAGTTTCTGTAGGTCCATAAATGTTCCATAATTCACTGCATCGAGAAAGCAATTCGTGTGCCAAAGGCAAGGGAACAGGTTCTCCGCCGATTAAAGCTTTTATATTCAATGGTTTTTCCCAGCCAGAATCAATTAGAATTTGCCAAATACTTGGAGTTCCCCACATCATTGTAATCTTATCCTTAAGAGCTTTTTTAAGTAAAAGTTGTCCATCTCTCCTGGTATCTTCATCAACAAGAACGACGCAAGCGCCAAAAAGTAAAGGAAGGTAGATTTCCATAACCATAGCATCAAAAGAGATGGTTGTTACAGCAAAAATTTTATCTGTTGCACTAATTCCAGGAGCGACAGCCATAGAATAAACAAGGTTTATTACATTGCAATGTGCAACTTGAACGCCTTTTGGCTTTCCGGTAGATCCAGATGTGTAAATAATATATGCAGCAGATTCAGTAGTAACCTTATTATTTATAGGTTTTGTTGGTAAATCCACTATTGCAGTTAAGATATTTTCAATTGAAAGAGAAATCACTTTATTAGGAAAGTTTCTTTTTGAGTCTAAACCTATATAAAATGCAGCATCAGAATCTTCGATAATTAAATCTAGTCTTGCGTTAGGATAAGAGGTATCGATAGGTACATAAGATGCACCACATTGTAAAACAGCAAAAAGGACAGCAATTAATTCAGGAGTTCTATCTAGAGAAACAGCAACAATTTGTCCAGGTCTTAAACCTTGAGACCAAAGATAATTTGCCATTTGATTTATCATTTTCGCTAATTCGCTGTATGTAACCTGTTTGTTCTCAAATTCAAGGGCTATTGAATTAGGAAACATTTCGGCTTGCTCAGCGAAAAGCTCATGTAATGTACTTTTGGGATAGTCCATTTTAGATCCTCTTATCTCATTTTCCATAATATTGTTGTTAGCTATTATTAGTGTAATTGAGTTAATTTCAAATTTGGATAAAATTTATTTAAGACAAAAAAAACGTAATTTAAATCCAATGATAATTGTTAGAGCAAAATCAATACATTTTTTTTACTAGTACAATTGTCTACTTAGTCCTTTTTGTAAATTAATAATTATGTGTTATTATTGAAATTGTTTAACAAAAAACGGAAAAAGGATTCACAAATACTTGTATTTTCTGTATAAAGCGATTATAATCGTTAAACAACATTTATTGGATTATTTTTTTAGCATCAAAAAATTTTTTTTTTTATAATTTGAATTATTTTGTTTTTTAGAGAATGTTTGTAATAAATTCCTAGTTTTGAATTTTCATATACAATTAATCATTATTTATACAATATTAAATATATTCTTGTAAATTAGCCAAATTTTTGAATAAACAATTAATAAATTAGATCACTTATGGATATTAATAGAGAAAATTTATATAATTTTATTAAGAAGTACGAGATTTGGATTTTTTTAGTATTAGCCCCTATATCATGTGCTGTTTTTGTTTATGGAATACATTTACATTTAATTCCGGGCCGACTTTATTTACATGGTCGGTTTTTTATACTTTTGTTTCTACTAATGGCTATAGTAAAATTAGCCAGAGGGAATAGTGGTTTGAAAGAACTTTTCAAGCCAATGCTTGTATGGAAAGTTCCATTAAAATGGTATTTTTTTTCATTCTTTTTTGCCGCATCAATAGCTTGTTTAACTTTGTATCTAAGATCACTTTATTTGGATATAAATTTTACGGATATTACTTTAAACTACTCTCTTTTTGGAAAATTTAACTTTACTTTTAATGTGATTTTCTATGCTTTAATAGGAGAAGTGGTTTGGGTTAGCTTTGCAGTTAGACAACTTTCAAAAATTATCAATCCGTTCTTTGCGAGTCAGATTGTAGGTGTGGTATGGGCGCTTTGGTGGATACCAATCGTTTTGTTTGACGTTGGTGTTATTCACAATTTGCCTATAGGGGCTTTGATGATTAATATGATGGGGGCAGCTGGAATGTGTGCTATTGTTTACGGACAAACCAAAAGTGGTATCTGTGTTTGGATTCTTCAGGTGATGCTAAACTCCTCTTGCATTATTTTTCCTGTCGCGGCAAGTGTTAATACTCAGACTTATTGGACATTTAGTATTGTTTATTTTCTGGTAATGTTAAGTTTAACGTACTATTTCAATTCAGTCAAAAAGAGCCAAAAAGTTAAAATTTTTAACTAGCGAGATTAATAATTAAATGTTACAGATTACCTTATTTATGCCATATTTTGATATGTCTTTTTATGCGATATTATTATGTCTACAGCTATCTATATCGCACTATCTTAACTTCTTAATTTGTAAGGGATTTATATTTATAATTTTCAAATATAGATTTTATTTGTCTCAAACTTTTCATAATTAAAAGGGCATTTTTCGACTTTTTATATCTCCTAAATCTTTTTGACACACAAATTTGTAATTATTTTAGATGGTTAGTATTTATTTCTACTAATTGCGAAATTTAATTATTTTTTTGAGTGTTAAAGAAAAAAAGCATCGATATAAATAGTTTGAATTCTTTAGAAATTGATAGTGATTTATTAAGAAATATTAGGTTTTAAAAAGGCTTCCAATTATTAAATAAGCAATATCTTACAAATTATTTATTTAGTAATCTATTAAGTATTAATTTTTTATCCAGTATTGTTTATATATACGTATATGATTGTTAAATAGTTAAATACTGTGTATTTTATCGATATTATTAGGTGTTTTATCGGGTTTATTGTTATTATCAATAGTTTTGTCACAGAAATTCTTGAAAATTAATTTAATGCCCTAGAAATCGTGAAACCCCAAAACCTAAAAATTATAAACCTACTTATAATTGTTATGTTGCTTTTTTCTTTTAAAAGTTTTAGTCAAATTAACAATGATATTATGGGAACCATTATTGCATCAGGAACCAATTCGTCTAGTAGTTCTGGTATAGTAACCTATTCAATTGGACAAGTATTTTATACCTACATTGGAAAAACAGGTTATAATGTAACCCAAGGAATACAACAAGTCGAAAGTGACATAGCCTCAGTTGCTGGAACAATTTCTGCAAATCAAGCGATTTGTTCTAATTCACAACCAGCTTCCGTAACTTTAACGGGAAATACAGGTACTATTCAGTGGCAATCTTCAACTGACAATGTTACTTTTATTGATATAACTGGAGAGACAGCAAATAGTTTATCAGCTGATGTTATCGGAAATTTGAATGTAACCAAATATTTTAGAGCAGTAGTGACTAATGGAACCTCTTCTCCAGTAACTTCTGAAACTGTTGCAATAGTTGTTTCGGCGACCACTTGGAATGGTAGTACTTGGAATAATGGTATTCCAACAAGTGCTACTACAGCAATAATAAGCGGTAATTATAGTGTTTCCGCCAATATCGATGCCTGTTCTTTGATAGTAAATAACAATGCTGTTGTTACAATTCCTTCTGGATTCAATGTCACTTTAAATGGAGCAATAACGGTAAGTTCTGGCAGTTTTACCTTGAGTGATAACGCCAATTTAATACAAGTTTCAGATGTTGCAAATTCAGGAAATATAAACGTAAATCGAAATAGTGCAGCTTTATTGCGACTCGATTATACTTTGTGGTCATCACCGGTAACTAATGGTAGTGCCTTTTTACAAACATTTTCCCCAGCAACAAGTACTAATAGATTTTACGATTATAATACCTTGACTAATTTGTATACTGCTATTGCAAGCCCATCTACAACCAATTTTGCATTAGGTCAAGGCTATCTCATTCGAATGCCGAATGATGCTTCTTCCACCATTAGGACTATTTATTCTGGGGTATTTACAGGCGTGCCTAATAATGGAAATATACCTATTACTTTGACAAATGGAGGTATCGGAAAAGGTTTTAATTTGGTTGGAAATCCTTATCCGTCAGCGATTAGTATTGCACAGTTTGTTGCTGATAACAGCGCTAATATTACAGGAACTTTATATTATTGGAGGAAAACAAATAATTCTGCAAGTCCGTCTTATTGTACTTGGACGTCAGGAACATTTATATCCAATGGAGAAGCTCAAGTTGTGGATCCTAATGGAATCATTCAGTCTGGTCAAGGTTTTTTTGTAGAAGCATTAAACTCAGCAACTACTGTTGTTTTTAATAATGGACAAAGAACGACCAATACTACAAATCAATTCCATAAAACAAAAGCTGTTGAAAGAAATACGATTTGGCTCAACGCAACCAACTCTGCGGGCGCTTTCTCTCAAATGGCTGTGGGTTATATAACAGATGCTACTTTGGGTGTTGATGAGTTTGATGGAAAATATTATAATGATGGAGCAATAGCTTTAAATTCATTACTTGATAATACGGATTATGTTATTCAAGGACGCCCTTTGCCATTTGATGGAGCTGATGAGGTTCCTTTAAGTTTCAAAGCTACAAATGCAGGTGATTATACAATAGCTATAGATCACGTGGATGGTTTGTTTACATCATCACAAGATGTTATTCTAAAAGATAACAATAATGGGACAGAAACCAACTTGAAATCAAATTCGTATACCTTTACTGCCCAAGCAGGCGCTACAAATACAAGATTTTCTTTGAAATACCAAAAAACATTAGGAATTACAACTCCTACTTTGGATGATAACAGTATAGTAGTTTATACAAACCAAGGAATGATTAATATTAAATCTAATGATTCGTCTATTGATAATGTAAAATTATATGATATTAGAGGTCGATTGCTTGACGAAAAAACAAATATTAATGCCAATGAAACTAGTATAGAGAGTTCAAAATATACTAGCCAAGTATTGATTGTTAAAATTACTTCTGCTGATAATAAAGTGGTAAGCAAGAAAATAGTGAACTAGAATTATTGTTAATAGATATTTAAAATAAAAATAATTTCACATCTCGTAATTTGAAAATCAACAATCATCATTTCAAATATCAAAGTGTTTTTTAGAAAAATAGTATTCAAATCAGCATTTTTTTAAATACGCATTCAGTTCTTTGCTTTTTTTGTAGCTAATGGGTTTATAACCAACAAAATACTTGTTGTTAAAATGATGATTATTTAAATATACCACTTATTAATTGAGAATTAGATATAATATTTATAGGTATTTTAAACATTAGATAAAAAGAATTTATCTGTATAATTTATGAAGTAAATCATCGTTATTTGCATACCTTATATCAGGTTCTTTAAAAATATAAAATACTCTTTTTGAAGATTTTATTATTTAAGTAATATCCTATAATTTTTAGTTTTAAAAAACACCAATACGATAAATTTTATCTATTTACTGTAAGTTTATAATCGTTAAAATTAGTTAATTTGTGTTTTTTAACGGAAATATTAGATTTTTATCGGTTTTATTTTTTATTTAAATAAATTTGCAAATGAAATGATTGCAAATAAATTAAAGCCCTAAGATTGTGAATATTATAAATTTAAAAATTATAAACCTATTTATAATTATAATACTGTTTTTTTCTTACAAAGGTATAAGTCAAAATGTCCAAACAAATTCAAACAATATTATGGGAACCATAAATACTTCGGGCGCTAATGCAATTAGTGGTTCTGGTACAGTTGCTTATTCAATAGGGCAAGTCTTTTACACCTATATTGGGCAATCTGTTTTCAATGTAGCCCAAGGTGTTCAGCACGAAGATCTTGAAGAAACCTTATCTAGACAAAAGAATAGTGTTGAGCCTAAAGCAGAAATATTTATTTTTCCAAATCCAACCACAGATTATGTTACTATAAATATGGAGGGATTTAAGTTGGAAAATACCCCAGGATCATATCAACTTTATGATACTCAAGGGAGGATTTTAAAAGTAAACACAATTAATCAAACAGAAACTCAGATTAATTTGAATGATCTTAGTTCATCTATTTATATACTTCAAGTATATTTTAACAACAAAGTTTTGAAAACATTTAAAATATTAAAAAAATAAAAAAAATGAAACTTACACTTACCATACTGTTATTTGTGACTGTTACGCTTACTATTTTTGCACAGTCACCAGAAAAAATGAGTTATCAAGCAATTATTCGCTCACAAGACAATAGCTTGGTGGTTAATTCGAATATAAGTCTTAAAATTATTGTACATCAAGGAACGGTGTCAGGAACTAATGTTTATCAAGAGACACATTCTGTTACCACAAATAGCAACGGACTAGTTTCTCTTGAAATTGGAACAGGTACTATTGGTACCGGTAGCTTTAGTGCTATAGCTTGGGATAAAGGACCCTATTTTATCGAAACTCAAGTAGATGTTAATGGAGGTACAAATTATAATATTATTGGAATCACACAACTATTAAGTGTGCCTTATGCATTACACGCTAAAACAGCCGAAAGAATAGTTGGTACATCTGGGACGAATCCATATAAAGCTCTGATTGTACCATTTACTTCTTCTAGAAATATTGTTGCTTCAGATGTAAACAATACCTTAGAGTGTACAACATCGGCCACATTGACATTAACCTCTGGATTTGATACAATGGCAATAGGAGATACTATTAATTTAGAAGCTCATAACGGTGCTGTCTTAACAGTACAGGCAGCTACAGGTATAACCCTTAATTATAATGCAAATGGTACAGCAAAGTATAGTAGTACTACAGGAAACGTAAGATTTGGGTTGCTTAGAAAAACAGGTCTAAATGCCTATATAATATCAGGACAATGAAACATTTAATTTACTTTTTTTTGCTTTTTTCAACTGTAGTTTTTTCGCAGAACTACAACTATGCTATTGAAGAGCCTCAAAAACAAACACTTCCAGTATTGCCAGTAGTAAATAATCTTCAAGAAGAAATTGACTATTTTAAGGCTTATTTCTTACCACTATCTCAAAGAGCGAATTTACAAAGTGCATTAAATACTTACGGTGCAGTACGATTAGAAGCTGGCAATTATAGAGTTGGTGGACTTGCTAGAATAACACTTAATAGTAATATGAGATTATATGGACATTCCTCTTATAATGAAATGCCTGAAATTAATATTGCTGCTGGAGCAACCAATGTTTTAGTAACTAGTGTAAAAGCTTGGTATGGGATAAATTTCCTAAGTGGAAGCCCAATAACTAATTGCACAATTTCACATGTATCTGGTGGATATATTTCAGCTACCAATGCTCTTATAGAAAATTGTAAATTTATTGATATTATTGGAAGTACTTTAAATATTAATAATACTTCTAGCGGTTATTTCAAGAATAATAAATTCATTAAACACTGGGTAACATCAGCATATCCTCAATTATCTTTAAAAGGGAATACTACTACTCCTAGTACTGGGAATACTTGGACTTGGTTAAATTTATTGACCGCTCACGGTGATGCTACTGATATTGATACTTTTGGTAATTTAAATATAGTAGGGTTAGATGCAGAAGCTTGGAATTATAATAATTTAGGTACAGGTAAAGCATTACTGCATATGAGAAATATGGGTGATGTAAAATTAGCAAGTATGGCTGGATTAGGTTATGCTGCTAATCCAACTCCTGTTTTTGATATTCAATCTAATAATTTAATGCTATTAGATAAAGCCATCTCCACTAATGGCGGGGCAAGTACTACTACGGCTAAAACATTTACAGTAAATTCTAACTCTGCTCCATACGCTACTACTGGTGGTAATTATGATATTAGAGGTCATTTTAATGGTAGTAGTGTAACTTATAATGGAACAAACCAAACGGCATTACTTGCTGGCACTACTGCAACAAATACACTATCTTCTATTTTAGGTGCAGAAAAACAAAAATGGGATAGACCTGTTTTTGAAAATATTCCAAATCCAACAGGTGCAAATTGGAGTACAAATAGAGCAGGACAAACAAGTAGTAGAGCCTACATTCAAGGACTTATTGATACCAATGGAATAGCTAATTTACCCGAAGGTATTTTTTATATTGATGCACCTTTACTGATTAATAAAGAGGAAGGAATAGTGGGTTCAGGAACAGGAAAAACAGCTATTGTAGGTTTAACTGATGATTTTAATTTAATAAATGTAAGAGGCGCAGGAATAGGTTCATTTGTGATTAATTATTTAACATTACAAGGTGGTAGTAAAGGTGTTCATATAACATCCGATGGTTTAGACAATTGGTTTCAGTCTAATGGAATTAATTTTAAGTATGTTGTGTTCAGAAATCAAACTACTTACGGAATAGAAGTCGCCCAGATGTATGGGATGGATAATAATATGTTTGAACAAATACATTTTTTTAATATACCAACAGCTTTTAAACAAACACCTGACCCTGCTTATACAGGAGGAGAAACAAATCATATGACGTATATTGACAAAACGGTATTTTACAATTGTCAAGTGATCAATTGTGGAACAGGATTTTCATTAAGAACTGCTAGAGCTGATAATTTGAATGCTTGGATAAATTGTAATTTTGATGGTAATACAGTCGCTATTAATCTAAGTGCTCATAATGCACCTTTAGTAATAAATTGTGACTTTAAAAATAATACAGGGACTCATATTATTGAAGCTACTCCATCAATTGGTTTATATTCTTGTAATTTTTCAAATAATACAGCTTCTAATACAATTAAAGGAGAGACAGTAACTATTGAAGGTTGTAATTTTCTTGATAATATCCCTTTATTTGAAACTACTTTAACTGCATATATCGTAAATTCAACAGTAAATGGGAGCCTAAAAAATATGTCTAAAGGAATGCTAGTGAATAGTAATATCTTGTCAGACAGTAATTTAAATTATTTATTAATAAATAGAGTTAATAATACAAATTCTATACTACTTAATGCAGTCCCAAAACCATATCCGCAACTTTTAGTAACTCAATAAAAAAAGCAGTATAAAAATAAAAAAATAGGTTCAAATTAATTTGAACCTATTTTTTTTATATAATTATCTGATTAAGGGTTGGTTATAAATCGATTTATTTTGGAATACTTTGCAGGCTCATTTAGAGGGTTTGCTGATAATATCTATTCAAATTTCTAAGGCACCAATTACTTACCATCTTACCCCTATAATTTTTTTGTTTTAGGCGCATTTAACGAATCTTGCGTCAAATTCTATAAGTTAGAATATTAATTTTATTTCTCAAGTACAGCCATTACACTGATTATTTTTTCTTTGTAATTTCAATTTGATCCTAATAAAGTAAAGCTCCTTTCTTGTATGCAGAAGTATTATGTAAGATTATTGATTTGAATAATTGTTTTTTCTTATTAAAACATAGATGGTTATTAATAGAAAACTATATTTTGTATTTAATCGGATTTTAAAATCCTTTGGACTGATTTATTATTTTAAGTTAAAAACCTTATATATTTTTGAAAAGTAAATTAAAAATGAATGATAAAAACTATTGCTTAAACTTATTTTATTTTTATTAATAAATTGAAAATCAATTAATTATTTTCTCATGTAAATTGTTTCTATTATTTTTTTTGATAAATATATTGTTTGCGAAAATATTAGAAATATTAGAAAATTGAAGAATTTAATTACAGAGTCTGTAACAGCTGAATTAAAAATGAGCACCAATGGTTATGATAAAAATCAAAGGGGAGTTGTCGCTCTGACTATTACAAAATTAGTAGAGATTTCAATAGGCAATTAGGACATATTTTTTTGTTTTTTACAACCTTAATTTTTTTTTTGATAGTTAAAATGTAACTGTCAGTGGGGTACCCTTATTTAATTTTAAAACTTAAACCTATGAAAACTGGAATTACATTTAGTGCTTTTGACTTGTTACACGCAGGTCATGTTAAAATGCTTGAAGAGGCTAAATTACATTGTGATTATTTAATTGTTGGTTTACAAACAGATCCAACTATAGATCGTCCAACAAAAAATAAACCTACTCAAACAGTTGTCGAACGCTACATACAATTAAAGGCGTGTAAGTTTGTTGACGAAGTAGTACCTTATGCTACTGAGCAGGATTTAGAAGATATTTTGAAGTCTTTTATCATTGACTTGCGCATAGTGGGCGATGAATATAGAGATAGAGATTTTACCGGGAGATCTTATTGTGAGGAAAAAGGAATCGAGTTATATTTCAATACGCGAGATCATCGTTTTTCGAGTTCAAGTCTGCGTCAAGAAGTGTTTCAAAAAGAACTTTTAAATGCATACTAAAATATGACAATTATGGTATTGCAAAAAGAAAACTCGCAAGAGGTAAAACAAATTTATCAACAATTAGAATCTATTGCTTCGCCATTACTATAAATATAATTCAGCATAGTGATTCGTGAATAATTTAGTAGAGATTAACGATGTTAAACGAAAAAAAGATAATTACTTCTGAAGAATTTGATATAGCACTTCAACTAATTGCTGATTATAAATTGCAATTGGACAAACAGTTGAAAGAAGTTTTGGTTAGGAATCAAAAAATCAATATTCAAGGAGATATAAAAGAAAGTACCTTTAGAGTGCTTCAGAAATATTATCAAACTCATTACGGCAATAGACTTCAATGGGAAGATTTGAAGTCTATGGACAGACATCTTTTGGAAACTATTGATTATGATAAAATAAAACTCTTACAAGGCTATAAGCGGATGTCTTTGTACAACCTCAAGAAGTTAATGATTGATCATTCAATTGTCGATAAAGAGGAATTATAAAACCATTATAAATTAATTTTTGATTATAAATTAACACAAAAAACCAATATCTAAAAAATGGAGGTTGGACAATATTGAATTATTACCAGTAGAATTATATTATGTTTATCTTTGAAAAAAAAATAAAAGTTTAAAATGAAAATTAAAAATATTTGTTGTTTAGGAGCCGGCTATGTTGGAGGACCAACAATGTCGGTTATCGCTTTGAAATGCCCTGAAATAAAAGTAACTGTAGTAGATTTAAATGAAGCACGTATTGCTGCTTGGAATAACGAAAATTTAGATAATTTACCAGTATATGAACCAAGACTTGCCGAAGTAGTAGGAGAAGCACGAGGTCGCAATCTTTTTTTCTCCACAGATGTTGATGCAGCCATTGATGCCGCCGATATGATTTTTATTGCCGTAAATACGCCAACAAAAACCTATGGTGAAGGAAAAGGTATGGCTGCCGATTTGAAATTTGTTGAATTGTGCGCTAGGCAAATTGCCCGAATTGCTAAAAATGATAAAATTATAGTCGAAAAATCGACATTACCTGTTCGTACCGCCGAAACCCTACAAACTATTCTAGAGAGTACAGGTAGCGGAGTGCATTTCGAAGTATTATCCAATCCAGAATTTTTAGCGGAAGGAACAGCTATCGACGATTTATTCAATGCAGATAGAGTTCTAATTGGAGGAAAACAAACTCCAAAAGGGAAAGAAGCCATTCAAGCCTTGGTTGACATTTATGCACATTGGTTGACACCAAAGCAAATTTTAACAACAAATGTTTGGTCTTCTGAATTGTCCAAATTAACTGCTAATGCTTTCTTAGCGCAGCGTATATCTTCTATAAATGCACTTTCGGCTTTATGCGAAGCTACCGAAGCTAATGTTGATGAAGTGGCCAATGCTATTGGAACAGATAGTCGAATAGGACCTAAATTTCTGAAAGCCTCAGTAGGCTTTGGAGGTTCTTGCTTTCAAAAAGACATTTTGAATTTGGTGTATTTATGTCGTTATTTTAATTTACCTGAAGTGGCTAATTATTGGGAGCAAGTAATTATCCTAAACGATTATCAAAAATCCCGTTTTGCTAAGAAAATTATAAGTTCGTTATTTAATACAGTTAGCGACAAGAAAATCACTTTTTTGGGTTGGGCCTTCAAGAAAGATACGAATGATACACGAGAATCTGCAGCAATTTATGTAGCCGATCATCTTATAGAAGATGGTGCCCAAATACACGTTTATGATCCTAAAGTTTCTGAGGTAAAAATTAAGGCGGATATGAGCTATTTATGGGAATTAAACGGGCTTACTGAGCAAAAAATCGCATCAAAATTGAAACAAATTTTTGTTTATAAAACGTCTATGGAGGCTTTAGATCAAGCACATGCGGTTGCAGTATTGACTGAATGGGACGAATTTAAAACTTACGATTGGGATACTATTTATACTAATATGTATAAACCTGCATTTGTATTTGACGGACGTAATATTTTAGATGCAGAACAATTAACAGGAATTGGTTTTCAGGTAAAGGGGATTGGGAAAGGCTAAGATAATCAATTGTAAAAATCTATTTTTTAACTATTTTATTTCCATTTCTTGAAAAATATTTTGATAAAATTCAAACAACATCCTAAGTACGATACAATCGTAAGTTGGGGGAAATTAATTTCGATTACTGGAAGTGCTCAAATTATTGTGCAGGCTGTCGGTTTTGCTTCGGGTATTCTAATTATTCGTTTGTTACCTGTTCAAGAATATGCATTTTACACTTTAGCTAATACTATGTTAGGGATGATGACGGTTTTGGCTGATGGTGGGATTACTAATGGAGTTATGGCACAAGGGGGAAAAGTCTGGCAGGATAAAGAAAAAATGGGAATTATTTTAGCGACAGGTTTAGATTTAAGGAAAAAATTTGCAATTGGAAGCTTGTTAGTCTCTGTACCAATTTTATTTTATTTTTTACTACATAATGATGCTAGTTGGATAACGTCTATACTTATTACCTTAGCATTAATTCCAGCTTTTTATGCTGCTTTGTCAGATTCTTTATTAGAAATTATTCCTAAATTAAATCAAACCATTTTGCCTCTTCAACGAAATCAGGTTGAAGTTGGAATAGCTAGATTGTTACTATCTGGACTTGCAATGTTAGTATTTCCTTGGGCTTTTGTAGCTGTTTTGGCAGCTGGAATACCTCGAATTTGGGGAAATTTTGGTTTACGAAAAATTGTATATAATTATGCTTCTAAAGATGAACAGCCAGATTTAGTAGTTAAAAAGGAAATATTAGATTTAGTTAAAAGTATTTTGCCTACATCAATTTATTACTGTGTTTCCGGTCAAATTACAATTTGGTTAATATCTATATTTGGCAATACTACGTCTTTGGCTGAATTAGGAGCGCTAACTAGATTGAGTGTCATACTTAGTGTTTTTCTTACTATAATTACTACCCTAATTGTACCACGTTTTGCTAAATTGAAATTAGAAAAAAAAATATTATTACAACGTTTTGTTCAAATTATGTTTGTGCTAATAGTAATTTTAAGTATTATTGTTATGATAGTTTATTTTTTTCCTGCACCAATACTATGGATTCTTGGTAAAGATTATAAAGGTTTAAATTACGAACTTTTGTTAAGTGTAATAGGTAGTTGTATTTCTTTATTGTCTGGAATAGCATTTTCTTTATATAGTAGTAGAGGTTGGGCATTATCACCAATTGTATTAATTACCATTAATTTGATTGCAATAATTGTTTTTGCTAGTATATTAGACCTAAGTAATTTAGAAGGTGTTTTGTTTTTAAACATAGCTTTAGGTTTAGTTGCGTTAATGCAAACTACTTTCTTCAGTATTTTTAAAATTCTACAAATAAAAAATGACAGCTATGAAACAACCAACTAAAATAGCTTTAATATATAATAAGATTCTGCATTTTATTAATAAAATAGTTGTTATTTCGCTTAAATTAAGAGGATTGGAATCTGGGAAAGGCACGCGAATTGGAAAAATAAAATGTGATTGGCCTAACAAAATTAATATAGGCAGTGATTGTG
>Ga0116157_10000486_pt1 | contig 40737 bp, 43 predicted proteins | sample AD_UKC048_MetaG_FD_89882 | JGI IMG/M metagenome (GOLD analysis project Ga0116157, IMG submission 89882) | Active sludge microbial communities of municipal wastewater-treating anaerobic digesters from USA - AD_UKC048_MetaG | ecosystem: Engineered > Bioreactor > Anaerobic > Digestate | place: USA... | reverse complement strand
CGAGGTGTTGCGGGCGGGTGTATTCTTGTTTCAACGCTTTAATAAGCAGCCCTCCCGGATCGCTGATGCCCGGCGTACCCGCGTCCGTCACCAAAGCAACTTTATTATTTTTAATTAGTTCTACCAATTCTTCCATCTTTCTTGCATCGGTATGATGATGATAGCTGACCAGTTTTTTGTCTTTTATTTCATAATGATTCAACAAATTCCTAGTCACCCTCGTATCCTCGCACAAAATAAAATCCACCTCTTTCAGAGCTTCCAGGGCTCTCAAGGTTATATCTTTCAAATTTCCGATTGGCGTTGCCACTATGTACAACATAATATTTATTCGTATATTGTTACCCCTTTATAATTTATCAACGCTTAACTTGCTTATCTCGCTTGATTCGCTTATTTATAAAATATTTTGTCCGGAATACGCAAATCTACATATTCCAATTTTCCTGAATCAATCTCTTCCTGCCTCAAAAAATTATTTAAGTTAACTAGCGCTTCATCTATATCGCCCCCTCTTCCCAATATCACATACCAACCTTCGTTCGTATAAAAATTAATTTCCCGACCATCAAAATCTTTTACTTCTACTTTTTGAATCTGCCAACCACCCAATCGCGCTTTCAGCTTTTCCAGAGCCGCCTCTATGAAACTAACGCTGTTGGCATCTATTATCTGGGCTCCCACTACGACTGCCGTCGTTGTACTGCTTTTAATCATCGTCAAATTGTATTTTATTTTCTCCTTGTCCACTGCCGCCATCACCCAACCGTTTTTATCCAAATAATAATGCTGTTCGCCTTCCTGCCAAATCAAAACTGGCAATTTCTCTCGTCCCGCTATCTCTAGTATTCTAAACTTTTTGCTGATTGTTACTTCCTGTACCAACGCGTTTTCCTCCACAAATTTAACCAGTCCTTTTTTGTTCAAAAACAAAATATTATTTTTTGGCCAAATGCCAAATCTGAAGCCGGCAGTATATTTTTGCACCGCCAGTTGTACTGAAATCAGATTATCGGCTTCGTTGATCCCCGAAACAACTATCTTTTCTATCCTAAAAATCGGGGCATATATGAAAAAACCAACCACCATAATTGCCGCCAATATTCCTAGCCGTAAAAAAACAACCGTCTTTTTTTTCTTTATCTGCCTCTCTAGCCTGTTGGCCGGCATTCTTTGCGGCCAGTTTTTCAATTGGACCCTGGTTTTTAAAAACTTAATACTCATTAATTTTTTCTTTATTATTTATTTTTTATTTTTAATTTAGCCGCCCCGGTATAATTCAAAATATCAGAATCAAAATTTAAAATCAATCTTCTCTTAATCTTGTATCGCTCTTCCGCCAATCTTATCAATTCTGACAAAAGCTCTTTTAAATTAACACCGCTCTTTTCCCATAAATGGCTATAAAGCGTTCCGGGCAAAGTGTTTATTTCGTTAGCATAAAAGCTTTTCGCTGTCTTGTCGTATAAAAAGTCAAATCTGGCAATCCCGCTACAATCCAGTCCCTTAAATATTTTCAAACTCGTCTCCTGTATTTCTTTGGTCGTTTTTTCGTCCAGTCTGGCTGGGATAATGATATTTTTTTCCGCCTGGCCAGTTTGCGCACCACCGTCATTTAAATATTTATCCTGATAGCTGAATAATGCCTCTCGAAAAAGCGATTCCTGTAATAGCGAAGCTCTCGGTTCTTCGTTGCCGACTACGGCGCAAGTCACATCCATCAAATTCGTCACGCATCTCTCAACCAGAACCTTGTCATCATAATGGATAGCCACCTCCACTGCCAATTCCAATTCTTTTTCATTATTCACTTTGGCGATGCCGATTGAGGAACCGAGCCTCGCCGGTTTCACAATCATCGGCCACGACAACTTTTCATAAATTGACCTCAAAACATCGCCTTGCGTCTCGTCCCATTCACTCTTATTGAAATATACGTAATCAACCGTCGGTACGCCCAACGCCTGAAAAAACATCTTAGTCAAGACCTTATCCATCGCGATAGCCGATGCCGCTACTCCGCAACCAACATATGGCACATTTAATAATTCAAACACGCCTTGAACCGTTCCGTCTTCTCCGTTGGCACCGTGCAATGCTGGGAACGCCAGATCTATCTCGATTTTCCCCGGCATTATCCCGTCTCTAAAGAAAACCATCTTATCGGTCGAAGCCTCAATATCCAAATTGTAACGTTTCATTTTACTCAACTTTTCTTCTTTGTCTTTCTCCCGGAAAAACATCACCGAATCCAATTGTTTGCCAATATACCACCGACCATTTTTGCCGATGTAAATCGGGATCGCCTCGTGTCCCAGCTCGCGCAAGCCGGCTATAATCAATTGGGCGGTGATAATTGACACGTCATGTTCTGGTGTACGACTACCAAAAAAAATACCTATTTTTTTCATATTGATAAATTTTAATTGATATCTAACCTGTCCCGAGCGACTTTACTCACTTGCGGATAAACAGGCTCAAAGATTAATTAACTATTACTAATGTAAATTCTGCTGTCTCAAGCCTAGGGATCCCGTGCCATACACCCTACTCTAACCGGATAAAATCACCCCACTAACTTGCTAAATGATAATTCGTTTTTAAAAATAAACATCCGGCCAATCATTTTGAAAAAGTATTGTATCACCTTTCCGCAGTATATTTTTCAAGTCCCCGTGCGCTTCAGCGGTATTTTCATAAATTTTATAATTGGCAAGCCCTTGTTCTTTCAGCGCTTCCAAAACATATTCCGTCTCCCGGCTCTTAATCAATAAAACCAAATCCACCTTCTCGGCGTACAGCCTGCCAATTTTTCTGTGTATCTCTTCTGCCCTCTCGCCCAGCTCTACCAACGGCCCCGGTGTCAAAACAATTTTCCTCCCTCTTGCCCCCCGCAATACTTCCAAGCCGCTAACCACGCCGTCAAAATTAGCATTGTAACTATCATCAATCACCCACACGTCCGCCGCCCGGTTGTAAATCGGCTGCAGTCTGTGCGGTATATAATCAATCTTTCCCACCGCTCTTTTTATTTCTTCCGGACTCAAGCCTAATTCTTTGGCCAATTCGGCTCCAAGCGCAATCAAAGACAAATTATGTTCTGCTAATAATTTACAATGCATCTCTTTCCCCTGCAACTTAAATTCCAGGCCTGAAAAATCTGATTTGTGTTTCACTTCTTTTATGGCCTCTTGATATTTTACGCCCACTGCTTGATTAATTTTAAAACGCTGGTAATTATCCGCGACTCGACTGTCGTCAAAATTTAAAAAAGATTTCTTCCCGGTCGCTTCCGGCAATTCAAACTTGGCTTTAATCGTATTTTGAAGAGAGCCAAATCGCTCCAAGTGAGCTTCGTTAATACCCGTCAATATTGAATAATCAGGCGAGACAATCTGACAGATGCTTTTTATTTCGCCGATTCTGTATGCCCCCATTTCCACAATTAATATTTCCTGATCTTTTAAATTATCAATCACAAACTGGGCCACCCCGATATCGGTATTAATATTTTCCGGCGTTTTCAAAACCTTGTACTTTTCCGCCAGCATAAGAAATAAAATCTCTTTAGCTGATGTTTTGCCATAACTGCCGGTGATCCCGATCTTTATTATTTTTTTCTGATTAGTAATTTTCTTAGCTTTATTAAAAATTCTTTGTTTTAAATAATAATCAATTGGCCAAACAATCAAAAGTGCCACTAAGGCCAGCCATGGCAAAATCACCACCAAAAACAAACCTATTATCACTGCCCACCACTCTACCAGTCGAACACCAACGGCCGATATCCCCAAAAATAAAATTATTGTCAAAATATAAATCAAAATTGCTTTCTTAGTCCAAACGATCTTCTGCCTTTTCTGCAACCGCCACCAAGCCAAATGTTTATAAACATAGCCCAAAAATCTCTTGGGTAGATAATTTTCACTCTGTAAAATATAAATCAAATTGGCAATAATCATATTTGTGCCGCAAAAATCTTTTTAAATTCCTCTTCTTTCTCCAAAAACGGGAAGTGTCCGGCATCCTTTATGATAAACAATTCTGAATCGCTTATTTGATTGTTCATCAATCTGCCGTCTTCTACTGGTGTGGCTTTGTCTTTTTCTCCCCAGATCAAAACGGTTTTCACTTTTACTTTTTGCAAATCACCAGTCAAATCTTCGCTGATAACTTTCTGATAAATAGCCCTCATCTCTCCAGCTTCCATATAATCGACTGCGTCAATTGATTGATAAAACTTTTTTCTGGTCGCTTGTTTATACTTGCTGATCACCGGCAACCATAAAAAAACTTTAACTATCTTGGCCCCTACAAAATAAAATGATTTCTTTAAATTTTTACGCCTGATACCCGCGCTATCTATTAAAATTATTTTTCTTGCCTGCCCGCCAAGAGCTGAATATTTAATAATCACACTCCCGCCAAAAGAATGTCCAACCAAAATCGGATTATCAATTTCCAATTTCTTCAAAAATTTTTTCAAAAATTCAGCGTACTCCGCCAATCCCCAAACGCTTCCCGGCCGCTCGCTCTCGCCAAACCCGGGCCAATCAAGCGCGATAAAATTATCAGTTAGCTCAAATAAATTTTTAAAAATTAAAGCCTTGGCCTGCCACCCAGGTAAAAAAACCAAAGTCCCGTCAGTTTTTAGCTCCGGGCTTTGATAATAATTAATCTTCAAATTATCCACGATAATTTCTTTTTTAAACATTTTGCTTTAATGTTTTAATGTTTTCATGCTTTAATGACTTTTTCCCCACCATCCCTTGCAACACTTCCGGCACATTGACACTGCCATCTTCATTCTGAAACTGCTCCAAAATCGCTGGAATTAATCTTGAGGTGGCCAGTCCTGAACCGTTTAGCGTGTGCACAAACTCATTTTTACCATCTTCTTTCTTATAACGAATATTGGCTCGTCTAGCTTGATAATCCAAAGCATTAGACACCGAAGAAACTTCTTTATAAATATTCATTGACGGAATCCAGACTTCAATATCAATCGTTTTTGCCATGGCGGCCGACGCGTCCTCAGCTGCCAATTGCACTGTTTGAAAATTCAAACCCAAGCCTTCCACCAACTTTTCCGCGTTTTTAACCAATTCATCAAACGCTTTCCAAGAATTTTCCGGTTTGGTAAATTGAAATATTTCAATTTTATTAAATTGGTGCCCACGGATCATCCCTCGCTCTTCTTTTCTGTAGCTCCCCGCTTCTCGTCTAAAACATGTGGAATAAGAATAATATTTTCTTGGCAACTTTTCTGTGTCCAAAATTTCATCACGGTGATAATTTAAAAGCATCATTTCTGAAGTCGCGTCCAAACACAATTTATCTTCGGTCCAAAACAAATCTTCTCTAAACTTTGGCAAATGCCCCGAAGCATAAGCTGATTCTTCATTCAACAAATATGGCAATAATAAAAATTCGTAACCATTCTTTTTGTGAAAATCCACAAAATAATTTAACAGGGCCCATTCCAAAAGTGCCCCATCGCCCGTATAGCACCAAAAGCCGGCTCCGCTCATCTTGGCCGCGCGTTCGTAATCAATCAAACCCAAACTCGTGGCCAGCTCCACATGATCTTTGGGTTGAAATTTAAACTCTGGCTTATCACCAAATGTTTTTAAAACTTTGTTATTTTCTTTACCGCCAGCCACGACATCATCTGCTGGAATATTTGGCAAAGCTGATAATTTTTCTTTGAGCTCATTTTCTACCGCCTCCAATTTCTCATCCATTTCTTTGATCCTCTCCCCTACTTTCTTCATCTCTTCAATAATTTCCGGCGTCGGTTTGGTTTTAGAAAATTTATTTCTTTCCGCCTTTAATTCATCGGCCTTGGCAATTAATTCTTTTCTCTCATCATCTAGCTTTATCACCACATCCAAATCTACCTTATCCATTCTTTTAAGCAAGGCCTTCTCTACTTCTTCTTTTTGATTACGAATTTTTTGGATGTCTAACATATTTTTAGAATTTTGAATTTTTAAATAATTATTAATAATTCCAAAATTAGCAGCTAACGCATGACTCCCTGTTGTATCATCAATACTTTTTGCTTAATATAATTAACAACCACTCCCTCTAAATTACACGGAACCTCTATTCTAATTTGCGATACACGAAAAGATTTATGTTGTTTAAGATTAAAGATAATAAAAAGTGGAGTGTTCTGATCATTCATAAAAACTTGTGCTTTTTTTCTAAAAAGCGTAAAGATCAAACCCATCATTAAGTTTCCGATATCAGCAACCATCGGAAACTCAGATAAAAAAATACGGTGATAATTTTTATAAGAATTATCTAAAATATAAAAATTATTAAAATCACGCCAGCTATAAAAAACGTCTCTATTGCTTCTACCAATATGGATTCCATCATTACTTAAAATATAACTTGTCGGCCCCCCAAAAGTCATTTTTATATCCCTTTTTAACAAAAATATTATTATAACAAATATAATGAATATTGATATAAATAAAAATAATTCTGGGGCAAGCACGGAATCCGATAGCCGCCCTTCATGATTTAAATTTTTAAATATTAAATAAAAAACAATCAACCAAATTATACCCGCAACAAAACCTACAACTATGCTGAATTTCTTTATAAGATTTACGTATCCAGGTATGACTACCGTTGTCCATCTCAGTTCGTTGCTTTTTTCTGCTCCTGATAATCCCATATTTTATACTTTTTTTAAAATTAAAAATTAAGATTTATCCCTGTCGCTCGCGAACGACGGGATTTATTTTAAAATTTAAAATTAAAAATTTAAAATTTTACTGCTTCTTCATCCCCTCAAATGCCCTCAAAACTTCCAATGGAATCGCAAACACGAGCGTATTTGACTGATCTGAAGACACATCATTGATCGTCTGTAAGGTGCGCAAATGCAAAGCGCCTTGCGAACTCGCCAAGATATTAGCCGCTTTGGCCATGTTTTCCGCCGCCACTACTTCACCTTCGGCTTTGATGATGACCGCGCGTCTTTCGCGCTCCGCTTCTGCCTGTTTGGCAATCACCCGCTTCATATCTTCAGGCAAATTAATATCTTTCAATTCTACTGAATCCACTTTAACACCCCACGGGTCAGTGGCCGCATCCACCACCATCTGAATTCTTTTAGACACTTCATCGCGGTTGGAAAGTAATTGATCCAAATCCACTTCACCCACCGCGTTTCTCATGGTAGTCTGGGCTAATTGCGACACCGCGTAATAAAAATTTTCCACTTCAATTACCGCTCTGGCCGCGTCAGACACTTTATAATAAATTACCGCGTTTACTTTGACCGAAATATTGTCCTTGGTAATGGCTTCTTGATCCGGCACATCTACGGCTTTGACGCGGATATCCACTTTTCTCATGCTCTGAAAAACCGGCCAGACAATCCGCCAACCTGGGTCTTTTGTACTCGTATAATGACCCATAGTAAACATCACACCACGTTCGTATTGGTTGACTTGGCGCAAGCTCGAAAGAACCAACACGCCCACGATCACAACTATTGCGTACCACATATGTTTTTTGTTAATTACTAAGTTTATAATTTTTAAATTTTTAAATAATTCTTAAATCTTAAATCATAAATCTTAAATCAACATTCTCATTTATTCGCATCACTATTCGCGTGCTTCCCTACTTCACTCATCGCTTCTAATACAATAGCCACAAACTTCTCTCTTGGAATCCCAAGCTCGCTCTCGCAAGTATAAATATGTTCCCGATTCACTGCCGCGGCAAACCGCGCTTCTTTAAATCTTTTCAAAACTGATTCAATTTTTACCGAAGAAACCAATTTATCCGGCATAACTTTTGACACCGCCACAATAAATCCCGTCAACCCGTCAACCGCAAATAATGCTTTAGTCAATCTAGAATCACGCGGAATATTTTGCACTTCGTTATGAGATTTAATAGCTCGGATCAAATCATCTGGAAAATCAATTTCTTTTAAAAATTTTTCCGTCATTGGTCCGCAATGTTCTTGCATGTGCGCCTCCATATTTTCTTTGCCGGTAATTTGTTCGTAATCAATATCATGAAGTAGCCCCGACATCGCCCAAGTGTGTTTATCTTCACTGAAATATTCTGCCAGAGCTCTCATTGCCGCTTCCATATTCAAAAGATGTGCTCTGCCTTCTGGCGATACATATTTTTCCACCAGTTCCCAGCATTTTTCACGCGGAATTTCTAGTTTTGATAAGTTATTGTCTGACATAAATTACTATCTAAATTAAGACCTAATAACCTTCCGGCGAACACATAATGTGATTATCGTAAAAACCCTCAATGGCATCTATTGCGGACTCATCAAGACCTAAAATTTTAAATATCCTTTTACTCTCATCAATAATCATAAATTTTCTACCTTGTAAACAAGTACCTTCTGATGATATATTAAATTCAATGCCTTCTTTTCCATCCTTTAAATATTCAGTAAATAATATATCCAAAGATACATCTGACCCAACAGTTTGGTGCACAGAAAATGATTTATTGCTGGCACGAGGATCGTGATTTGTTAAATTATTCGCCACAGCCCGATCAAGTAAATCTTCAATTTTTATATTTTCAGGCAAATCATAAGATTTAAAGGTTGCTAGACCCACACACTGACCGCACCTCTCGTTACTTACTGGGGTAGCGTTATGATCATTATAAATAAATTTAGTAACCGTCGCCAAATCAACATTTTTATAAACATAAATAAAAAATAATAAAATAATAACTACTAATATAATAATGACTGTCGCCTGTTTTTTATTATTCATATGAATATCATTGATTCTTAAATCTTAAATCATAAATCCTAAATCACTCCCCATAATACATCATACATGCCCCATTATACTTTTTCCTGTGGTCTCATCAACGGAAACAGAACCACATCTCTCAAATTTGTTTGTTGCGTTAAAAGCGTTAAGAGGCGCTCCACCCCGAGTCCCCACCCTGAAATCGGTGGCATGCCATATTCCATAGCTAAAATATAATCATCATCGCCCGCTTGCGCTTCTTCGTCGCCTTTCTTGGCCGCTTCGGCTTGCTCTTTAAATCTTTCGGCTTGGTCAGCCGGGTCAACGAGCTCTGAATAGGCTTTGACAATTTCCCAGCCATTAATCACCAATTGAAATTGCTCTACTTTGCTTTGATCTTTGTCACTCCGACGAGCCAATGGCTGTAATTCTACTGGATAATTATACAAAAATATTGGCCCGACAATATTGGGACGCGAAACTTTTTTATAAAGCGCATCCACCAGACTACCATAACCCATATTGTCCATATCTTCAATCTCTATCTTTTTATTTTCTATTTCTTTCTGTAATTCTTTAACCTCTTTTATTTTCTCAATATCAATCCCCGAATCTTTTTTAATCATTTCTATAAAATCCACTCTTTCCCAGGGCGTGGTAAAATCAACTTCTCTACTCTTGCCGTCTTTGCCCATGACATTTATTTTTTTATTCAAATTTAATTTCTCAAACAAATAATCAAACATTTTTTCAGTAAAATTCATATTATCTTCAAAATTCCAATAAGCGCTGTAATGTTCCAAACTCATATGTTCCGGCAAATGCGATGGATCAAAACCTTCATTACGAAAAACCTTACCCAGTTCAAATACTTTTTCATAACCGCCAACAATCAATTCTTTTAAAGGGAGCTCTAACGAAATCCGCAAAAAAACATCTATATCCAACCCATTATTATGAGTTTTATAGGGCTTGGCCGAAGCACCAGTTGGCGAATGCATCAAAGTTTGCGTTTCCACTTCTGTGAAACCTTCACTCCAATAAAATTCCCGCAAGGCTTTAATAAATTCACTGCGAAATTTAAATCTTTCTTTGCTGTCCTCATTGGCAATCAAATCCAAATACCTCTGACGATAACAAGCCTCTTCATCTTTGAGGCCGTGCCACTTTTCTGGCAATGGTCGTAAGGCTTTACCCAAAAATTCAAACTTTTTTACCAGTAATGTTTTTTCACCTTTATGGGTGGTAAAAACCTCGCCTTCCACCCCGATAAAATCTCCCATGTCAAAAATATTTTGAAACAATTTAAACTGCTCTGCCCCAACCTCATCAGCCTTGATAGCGATCTGCGCTCGCCCAGTCCAATCTTGCAAATGCACAAATGCCAACTTACCCATCATCCGGATAGTCATTATCCGCCCCGCGGTTTTGAGCTTACCTCCATCAGCTTCGGTTTTAATCTCCATCACGTTATTTTTCTTCTCAAATTTCGCCGGATAGGGATTTATCCCCATTCCTTTTATTTTGGCCAATTTTTCTTGCCTCATTTGTTGTTCGTCCAGCATATTTTAATGAATTTTAGTTATTCTAATATATCCTAATTTTACTTTAAAACCCCCGAAAAATCAAATTAAGGCACCAAAAAAATAAGCGCCCATTTAGGACACTTATGTTTAAATGTTTAATGTTTTATTGATTTATCTCTGGCACCCCGGACAATATGCCGTCGTTCTCGAGCCCTGTTTCATCACTTTTATATCCCCTCGGCATTTATAACATTTCTTACCCCTGCGGTCATAAACTTTCAAAAACTTAGCCATTGACCCCCGCCGCCCAAAGGCATCTACATAATTATCCGACGATGTCCCCTTTTTCTCTACTGCCAATTTTAATATTTTTACCAAACAACTATGCAATTTCTTTAGTTCTTCTTCGCTCAAATCTTTTACTCTTCTATTGGGCATTATCCCAGCGCAAAAACACGCTTCTTGGGCGTAAATATTACCCACCCCGGCAATCAGATCCTGCTCCAACAAAAGCGGCTTGATCACTTTGCCTTGTTTTTTGTTCATTAGCTCTTTAAATTTTTCCAAAGTAAATTCTTTCTCCAATGGCTCTAGGCCATACTCACTCTCAATTTTTTCCAATTCTTTTTTATTTAATAACTTCACCCAACCAAATTGACGCAAATCATTAAAAAACAACCTGCTCCCGTCCTGAAAGTTAAAAATCACGTGTGAATATTTATTGGGCAAATTCTGTAAATCCTGCCTGATCGGATGCCCACCTCCCGCCAACCTGCCATTCTTAGCCCGATAAATCAACTGCCCGGTCATTTTCAGATGAAACAACAAATGCCAGCCATTTTGCAAATCAAAAATAATCATCTTGGCCCTACGCCTGACTGCAAAAATCTTTTGCCCCTGAACCAATTTCAAAAACTTAGCCTTGGGCGCTTTCACTTGTTTGGCCAAATTAATATCAACCGATTTTATTTTCTTGTTTTTAATCAGCTCAGCCAACTCTCTTTTTATTGTTTCTACTTCTGGTAATTCAGGCATAGCTTCGCAATTTTTAATTTTATAATTTTTAAATAAACTCTAATTTTTAATGTTTAAAAATTTGGATTTAAGATTTATTTATAAAATTAAAAATTAAAAAATTTTATTAAAGTCCACCCCTTCATTCCTTAACCTCTTCCTTTTCTCTCTTCCTCCCCGATTATATCCTCCCGCCTTTCCATCAGACCGAATCACCCGATGGCATGGAATCTGCGGATCGTAATTTTTATTCAAAATATTGCCCACCGCTCGATACGCTTTTGGCCGTCCGGCCAACTGTGCCACTTGTTTATAAGTCAAAACATTACCTCTAGGGATCTTGGCCACCACTTGAAAAATTTTTTCCTTAAAACTTATTTTGCTCTTGTTTAATAGCACCTTTGCCATAAATCTATTTTAGCAAAACTCCCCGCCAATAGCCAGACCTTGATTAAACCCAAAAACTATGTTAATCTAAAACTACGTTTATTGACCATTCTTGGCCTTTTTATTTATCCTTACGGGTCGGTGCCATCGGGACAGGCGCCGCGGTCTTGACCGCTTTTCCTTAGTGAAAAAATAAACGTTGTTCTTGTTTAACCTAAAGTTCAACAATATACCTTTATGGGTCGGTACCAAAGCGGTCAACTGGGGCAGACTGTAAATCTGCTGGCATTCGCCTTCGTTGGTTCGAATCCAACCCGGCCCAAAGTAAGAATCCCTTTTACGAGGGATTTTTATTTTTGGATAAAAAAGCCGCAATGGTTTACCACCGCGGCCAAACACACGCAAACTGTTTCCTTACTTTTTCCAAAAAGCCACGAAAAAATTTGCAACAGAGCCATGTAGATCGCTGGAATCACGATAAAATGCCAGAGCCTCATAATTATTTTCGGGGAATTTAATTCCCGCGCCTTTTAGTGCTCTAACATATACTACATAAAGAGCTTCAAACACATCTTCGCTGGCGACAAAAACACTTCTCCGAATTATTCTCCGGCCAAACCGAAAATTTACGGTGGCCGTGGTTAATAATTTTCTGCCTTGTCTTTTGCGGCCGACTTGATAAGAAATTATTTTACCCTTCATGGCATCCTCCTTTTTGGTAAACCCAAAAGGCCTTCCACTACTGTGGAAGGCCCGGTTATTTATGTTAAACTTTTATTTCTATTTTAAGTCAAACAAAAACCTTCCACAGTCGGCTGGGAAATAATAATCGAAATAATAATGCTATTCCTGCGAAGGTTTTTCATAATAAATATATTCTACTATACCCAAATTTTTTGTCAAATAAAATAATTATAAATCCATACCTCCCAGTTGCTATTTGCCGAGTCAGCGCCCCTGCGAGCCTTTGGGGCGAGAAAATGAAAATCTGGTGGAGTGAAGCGTAGAAAATTGTCAGGGCGTGAGGCACTTAGCCGATGGGGTTCCCTGACAATTTTCACGCGAACGGAGACTGGATTTTCTTTTGAGCCCCAACCGCGAGCGCTTTTCTTTCTGTCTACTTTCTTTTCTAAAAAGAAAGTAGACGTAAAAGCAAAAAGGCGCCTGGATTTTCTCCAAACGCCCCCACCTCACTCTGGCAACATCGCTCCAATCCTCACATTTACTCCCTCCCCAAACTCCGACTTCAGTTTCGTTCCGCAATTAGAGCATCTGCCATTTTTACCTATGGCAATCTGTCTGTGGCAATTAGGACAATTGGCCTTCTGATCACTGCTCTGTTTTTGTTCCTGAGTGTCCATTCTAACATCCCTCGCTTTTTAATTTAAAAACCAAAAACCTAGCCCTTGTTCGGCTAGATTCGTTAATTTTCTTTTTATTTTAAATACCAAAATCTAGCCAAATTGTTTATATTCAAGCAACAACAAAGATAAATTTTGATCTATTCTATTCATACCAATATCTTATTCCTGCTGTACTTTTTGTCAAATTCAAGACCATATCCAAAACATCGGATATGGTCTTACTTTTTTTGTCTTTCGACCCTGACGGCCGAAATCAATAGCTTGGCCAAAATTGGCAAGGCCAGGGCCAGAACGCCAAATGTATTCCATTTGGCGCTATAGTTACCAGCCAAGACAAAAGCCCCGGCCCAGATAACCAGCCAAAATTTTTTCTGCCATATGCCTTTCAATAGTATAGCAGAAAAAACAACAGCCAATTCCCCAAACTCCATTAGGGCCGAAAATACAGCACCCAGAATTGGTAACGCCTTTTGGGAAAAACGCTCTGTTGCCCGACTGGCCGACCCGGCCAAACTGCGTATTTTATCTATCATGGCACCCTCCTTTTGTTCTCTTCATTCAACCTCTTTTCTTATCGAATGTCAATCAATTTGTTGCTTTAATGTTTTTATGCTTTAATGCTTTCATGAAGAACTTCTGGCTCCACCTCAAACCACCCATCATCGGACTCGCCCCTATGGCCGGCTACACCGACTCGGCCTTTCGCCTGCTCTGCCGGGAATCTGGCGCCGATGTGGTTTACTCCGAAATGATTTCTGTCGACGGCCTCTGCCATCACAACCAAAAAACTTTGGCCATGTTAAAATTTAATTCCAAAGAATGCCCCCTAGTCTTTCAGCTCTTTGGCACCGATCCCCAAAAATTTGCCACGGCTACTAAAATTATTCATAAAATAATTACTAATTACGAGTTACCAATTACTAGTTACGTGGGTATTGATATTAACTTCGGCTGTCCCGCCAAAAAAGTCGCCAAATCTGGAGCCGGCGCCGCGCTCATGAATGAACTTGATAAATCATATGAAATCATCAAGGCTGTCTGCAATCATAGCCACTTTCCAGTTTCCATCAAAATCCGCGCTGGCGTCAAAAAAATTTCCGCCCTTGAATTCATTGAAAAAGTAAAAGACTTACCCTGGACCACAGTCATGATTCACGGTCGCACCTTGAAACAAGGTTTTATTGGTGATATTGATTGTCAGATGATCAAAGAAATAAAAAAATTGTTGCCCGACAAAATCGTCTTGGCCAATGGCGGCATTAACGACTTGCCAGAGGCTCAAAAAATTTTAAGGGAAACAAAAACCGACGGCCTGGGTTTAGCTCGCGGCGCTATTGGCAATCCTTGGCTATTTGAAGAAATTAAAAGAAACGCGGCTAAAATAATTACCGCCTCCGCCCGCCACCAGATTATTCTTCGCCATGCAAAATTATTCCTTAAAGACAATCCCAGCCTCGTCCCTCTGCGCAAACATCTGGTTCATTATTTTAAAGGACAAAAAAATGCCTCGACTTTGAGGCAACAAATTATCAAGGCGGAAACTCTGGCTGAACTCAAAAAAATTCTATAACCCCCTATTTCAGTTTATTTCCACTTGTTTCTATTTTATTTCAATATGTTTTCGCCCATCACCTACATTTTCTTATTTAACTTTCTTAATATTCAGCTTTATCAACTCACTTAATATGCCGTTGGTCGTCCAGCTTTTGATTTATGCCGCAAAAATATTAATCCGACTATCGGTAGAACCGCCCACCAAAAACGAGCCATCTCCCCTCCAAAAAAATTTAGCGCCCAGGGCGAAAATTGACCCAAAAACTTGATCGGCAAAAAGGATAAAAGTATCCCCGTCAAAAATCCACCATGCAGACATCCATTAATAATCGCCGCCCACCAACGGGTCAAAAAATTACTCACATAAACCGCCTTGAATAGATGTGTCCGAGACAATAGCACCGCCACCACGACAGCTACTAACGAAAAAATGATTAACTGCGCCAGCCAAGATGCCGTTCCCCAGACACCCCATGTTTCAAATGGAAATACCCTAACCACCGCTAAACCGGCATATAAAGAAAATAGATTTATCACCATATTGTGGGGATCCATCAAAAAACCATAAACCAAAACTAAAATCACGAATGCTAGGGCAATCAAAATATTGCCAACATAGCTAGTATTGGTCATTTGGCCAGCTACCACGCTCACACTCTCTGGCGCTTTAACTTGTAAATCCAAAATAAATAACCACATATGTCTTTATTATAGCACAATAGTAAAAACATAAGAATACAAAAATAAAAAACCTAACCTCTAGATTATAATTTCTAATAAAATTTCAAATATCTAATGTCAAAAAACAGCTTCAGCATTAAGCATTTTATTAAAAATTAGGAATTAGAAATTAGGAATTCCTATTCTATTTCTCCCTTTAACTCTTCCATCAGATCTCTCGCCTGGTGAGTTAAATTCTCCGGCGTTTTCACGATTATCTCCACCATTTGGTCTCCTCGTCCGCGCCCATGTAATCTTTGTATACCCTTGTCGGATAATTTAAACACCTTGCCGCTCTGGGTTCCCGGTGGTATCTTCAAATTCACCCACCCGTCCAAGGTTTCCACTTCCACTTTATCGCCCAAAGCCGCCTGGACGATATTTATTTCTTTCACCGTCAAAATATCATCACCTTGACGCTTAAATCCTTTCTCTGGCCTGATCTTAAAAGTAATATACATGTCGCCTGCCGACGCGCCCTTTTCTCCCGCTTCACCCTCGCCGGATAATTTTATGCTCTGACCATTATCAATTCCGGCTGGAATTTTAATCTTTAGTTGTTTTTCTTTTGCCACCCGACCGCTACCATTACATATTCCACACACCTTGTCTGGTTTTTTACCGCTACCTTCGCAATCCGAACACAGCTGTTCGCTTTGATAAACTCCAAAAATTGTTCTTTGCTGCCCCACCACTCGTCCTCGACCCCCGCATGTTTTACAATTTTCCAACTTGGCTGAACTATCATAACCTTTTCCTTTGCACTGTTCACAAACACTTTGCTTTTCCAAGCTGATAATTTTTTCCGCGCCAAAAGCTGATTCTTTCAAACTGATCTCCATATTATATTCCAAATCGCTACCCCTGCTACTCCGAGTACTCCGATTTTGCCTGCTACGCCCACCCCCAAAAAATTCACCAAAAATATCACCCAAATCGAATTCTTCGCCATTAAAAGAAAAACCGCCGGTGTTAAAACCGCCTTGTCCGCCAGCCTGTCTGGTAAAATCCTGCCAATTAAAACCGCCAGCGCCATTGCCTTGCCCACCAGTTGAACCAAAAGTCTGCCCAAACTGATCATATTGTTTGCGCTTTTCCGGGTTATTCAAAACATGGTAGGCTTCGTTGATTTCTTTAAACTTGGCTTCATTCCCGCTAGCCTTATCCGGATGATGTTCGTGCGCCAATTTGCGAAAAGCTTTTTTTATCTCCTCTTGACTAGCGCCCTTCGATACCCCGAGCACTTCATAATAATCTTTTGCCATGCAAAAAAATGTTATCTAACTTTAGAAATTAAAAATTAGAATTTATTTAAAAATTATAAAATTAAAAATTAACCCTTAAACCCCATTTCCCCGGGTTCTTCTGCTGTCTCCACTTTGCCGAAACCGCCTTCATACTTTGCCATATTTTCCTGCAAAGCCGCGATCACTCTTTTCATATGCCCCGGTGACATGATCACTCTCGAGCCGACAATGCCCACGCCCTGCACTGGCGATAAGTTCATGAAATCCAAAACAAACTCCTCTTTGGAATGCATTACCTGCATCGCGTTAGCATAAAAACCTTTCAAAATCTCGTCCGAGACCTTGATCTGTAATTGCTTTTGGTTTTGATTGTTTTCCATACTACTTGTTTAATTACTAATTTTTAAACCCTTGACAAATTATTAAGAGAGAGAGAATGAGATCAAATAAAAATCCTTTATGTACTTACTCAAAGACGGAGGACCAAATGACAAGAGAAGAGATCACGGAGCACTATACGGCCCAAAATTTAGCGGCAGTTGCCAAAGAACTGCCCAAAAAATCGGCCCAAAAAATGTATAGAACGGCGGAATCAATCGCCAGAATAATCGTCGGGGAAGCGGCCTTCTGCGCCGCATGTGCCAATGAACCCATGAAAAAACTAGCCATTGAGCATCTGCATGCGGCAGAACGGTGGGCTGATTTCCTAGCTGAAAAAGCAAACGACTAAATTCTGTTGCTACCCAGCACTTTGCCAAAAGTGCTGGTCTTTTTTTCTTAATTTCACACTCCGTCTGAGTCTCCCAATGGGAAACTCCGACATCTTAATTCTTAAATCTTAAATCCTACTTTCTTACAACCCTACCTACCTTACTTCTTCACCTCTTCAAAATCCGCTTCTTCCGCTTTCTTCTCCTCACCAACCGGTTGTTCCCCAGTCGTTTGTCCTGTAGTGCTTTCTTGCTCCTTGTTATCTGTATTTTGAGCTTTGTACATGGCTTCCCCGATTTTTTGCGCGGCTACAGACAATTCCTCGGTCGCTTTTTTAATCGCTTCCATATCATCACCATCTTTTACTTTTTTTAAAGCTTCCAATTTCTCTTCCACGTTCTTCTTGGTTTCCACGTCGACCTTGTCACCCGCGTCTTTCAAGGCTTTCTCCGTTGTATAGCTCAATGTTTCAGCCATATTTTTGGTCTCAATCTGCTCTTTTTTCTTTTTATCATCTTCAGCGTGTGCTTCCGCTTCTTTTTTCATTCTTTCCACTTCATCCTTGGATAATCCGGTTGAAGCAGTAATGGTAATATGCTGTTCCTTACCAGTCGCCCGATCTTTGGCTTTGACATTCAGAATACCATTAGCATCAATATCAAAAGTTACTTCCACCTGCGGAATGCCTCTTGGCGCCGGCGGGATGCCATCCAAAATAAACCGGCCCAGAGTTTTATTGTCCAAAGCCATCGGCCGCTCGCCCTGCAAAACATGAATCTCTACTGACGGTTGATTATCGGCCGCTGTTGAAAAAACTTGCGACTTAGAAGTCGGGATGGTGGTGTTTCTCTCAATCAAAGGAGTAGCCACTCCGCCCAAAGTCTCAATGCCCAAAGTCAATGGTGTCACATCCAAAAGTAACACGTCCTTAACATCGCCTTGTAATACTCCGGCTTGAACTGCCGCACCCGCCGCTACTACCTCATCAGGATTCACGCTCATATTCGGCTTTTTGCCAAAAAATTTCTCTACCACTTGTTGCACCAAAGGCATTCTGGTCATTCCGCCAACCAAAACCACCTCTTCAATATCGCCCGGTTTCAAACCGGCATCAGCCAAGGCTTTTTTGGTTGGTTCCAAGGTTTTTTCCACCAAATCGCCGACTAGTTCTTCCAATTTTGCTCGGCTGATTTTGATCAGCATATGCTTCGGGCCATCCGACCCTGAAGTGATAAACGGTTGGTTGATCTCCGTCTCTTGCGCCGTTGATAATTCTATCTTAGCTTTCTCTGCTGATTCTTTGACACGTTGCAAGGCCATCGGGTCTTTAGACAAGTCAATGCCTTCTTGCTTTTTGAATTCTTCCAAAATCCAACCCATGATCCGCTGGTCAAAATCATCACCGCCCAAATATGTATCACCATTAGTTGATTTTACTTCCACCGTATCAGCCGAGATATCCAAAACAGAAATATCAAACGTCCCACCGCCCAAATCATATACCGCGATTTGCTGGCCTTTCTTTTTATCAAAACCATAGGCCAAAGCCGCTGCAGTCGGTTCATTAATGATTCTTTTCACGGTCAAGCCAGCAATCTCGCCAGCTTCTTTGGTGGCCTGTCTTTGCGCGTCATCAAAATAAGCTGGCACAGTGATCACCGCTTCAGTGATTTTTTCACCCATCTTTTCTTCGGCATCAGCTTTTAACTTAGCTAAAACCATCGCTGACATTTCCTGCGGTGTATAGTCGCTTCCAGCCATTTCCACCTTGACACCCACCCCAGCCTGTTTAATTTTAAAAGGCACTGATTTCAAATCTCTCTGCACCTCTTCATCTTCAAACCGGCGACCGATCAAACGTTTAATCGAAAACAATGTATTGGTCGGATTAGTCACCGCTTGACGCTTAGCCAAAAGACCGACCAATCTTTCTCCGGTTTTATTAATCGCTACAATTGACGGTGTTGTGCGATTACCTTCCTTATTTTCAAGAATTTTTGGGCTACCGCCTTCCATGATCGCCATGCAAGAATTGGTTGTCCCGAGATCAATACCCAGTATTTTTGACATATTGTTACAATTAATTTTAATTAATAATAATAATTTGGTTATTAATTTCCAAGATACAAGATACAAATACCAAACAACCACCAAGCCTCAAGTTCTAAAAATATTTTATTATTTGAATTTTGGGATTTGGGATTTATTTGGAAATTGTTTCTTGAAACTTGGAACTTGTTCAATAATTTTCTCGCCCCTCCCCGTTTATCGTCAATAAACGGGGAATTCGCGAAAAAACTACTTATTCTTAATTTACTTGGCTTATTTACTGCTTATCTCGCTTATTTATTTCTTTACTTCCACTTTCACTTTCTTCGGCTTGACTCTTTCCTCTTTCGGCACCGTAATTTTCAATATCCCTTTCTCGTATTCCGCCTTAGCATCTTCGCTTTTCACGCTCGATGGCAAGGCCACGGCCCGATGAAAAGATCCACAGCGCACCTCTTTACGATAATAATTTTTCTCCTCGACCTCCGTCTTTTTCTCGCTTGAGCCCTCAATGGTCAGTACATCGTTTTCAATTGAAATATTTACCTGCTCCGGGTTGACACCTGGCAAAGGTGTTTCCACATAAACACTATTTTCATCTTCCCAAACGTCAACCGCTGGGGAGAAACTGGCCAGATTACCAGTCGGCCAATCGAGCCAACGCTCCATCTCATTAAATGGATCTAGCATTGGCGTCCATTTTATGATTGACATATTTACTCCTATTTTTGCCCGTGACGCTCTGATCAGCCGAGCAAATTAATAATAATCAAATTTATTTATTCAACGCTCACGCGCGCCGGATACAAAACCTTGCCATTCAACTTATAACCGCCCCGCAATTCCTCTTTTATCTTTCCCTGATGTTTTTCCTCCGCCGCCACCGCCTCATGTTCTTTGGGGTTAAAATCTTCACCCATGGTTCTTATTTCTTCCACTCCATTGTCAGCCAAAAATTTACCCCATTGATTTTTTATGTTTTCTATGCCCACCACCCAACTCTCCTTTTTTTGGGCCTCTGGCACATGTTTCATCGCCAGCTTCAGATGATCATAAATCGGCAACAATTGAACCAACAACTCCTGATTAGCAAACTTCAACCATTCTGTTTTTTCTCTTTCTGTTGTCTTTTGTAAATTTACGTAATCAGCCTGTGCCCTTTGCCATCCCGCCAAATACTCAGCGCATTTTTTTTCGCATTCGCCAACCGCCTTATCATCTGTCGCCAACTCCCCATCCTGCCGAGTCTCCAACTGGCTATCGTCTTTTTTAGTCATCATATTTTTTAACTTAATAATTCTTTAGTAAAATTTATCAAACCCAGGTTTCTTTCATAATTCATGCGCATTGGACCAATCAAACCCAATACTTGGCCGTCTTTTTTTGTAAAAATACTGGCGCACATTGGTGAAAATTTATTTTCCTTACCTATTCTAATCTCTGTTTCTTTTATTTGATCAAAAATCCTATCAACCACTTCATCAATATTGTCCACCACGCCGGCAATATTTTGAATCAAATTAAAATCAAAAAATTCAGGTTGGGTCAAAAGGTTAGATAGGCCAGTATAATAAGTATTGCTCCTTCCCAAACAATAAACCACTGCTGTTTCCGACAACTCCGCCAAAGCCTTTACTACATTTTTTGATCCGGTACTTTCTGGCATCTTTATTCCAGCTTGTTGGGCTTTCTTGATAAAATTTTTTTCTTTTTCGCTGATTTTCCCGGCACCAGATAAATAATTTTTAACAAAATAATTAAATCCTTTCTCTGTCGGTACTCGGCCAGCTGATGTGTGGGGTTGATAAATTAAACCGGCCCCTTCGAGCTCTGCCATATCATTTCTGATTGTAGCCGAGGATATTCCCAAATCATATTTTCCGGCCAAAAAGTCAGAACCAACCGCCTTTGCTGACTCAACATATTCATGTATAATATTTTTGAATAATTCTTCCTGGCGTTCGTTCATAAAAATTATCTGCTTAAATATATTATATCGCCCTTCTTAGCACTCGTCAAGTGTGAGTGCTAATATAAATATATCACCCCGCTAGATTATGTCAAATCGCTTTATTGGCAACCGGTCTTAAATTATATATAAACCAACCCAAAAGGCTGCCGATATTTTCCAGGGCTCAGAAATTCTTTAATTTAATCCGATATATGTCGGATATTGATTCCTGGGCCCGTTTTTTAATCGGCAGCCTTTTGGGTTAAAATCTAAAATTTTAAACCCTACTCATTATAACGCCGACCAGACAAATTATCAAGCACCAAAAAACCCTGAGTTTTCAAACTTAGGGTCAATCTTTCAAAAGATTAAAATTAAATAATTTGGAGGTTAAGAACCGTCTTTAGACGGATTATTAACCATGAATCAAAAGCATGGTATAAAAAGGTGTAATATAAGCCAAAAGCCCTATTACTACAAATATTAATCGAATGGTTAAATCCAGTCGAAACCAAATTGTAACCAACAATTAATATTTAAACCTCCAAATTACTTAATTCTATTCCTTGTCTTGTTTTATTATTGTCAATTCAAAATATTATAACATATATTTAAATACTTGTCAATAAAAGAATACCAAAAAATATACTTCTTTATAAAAAATTTTACTAACATTGGCCAAAATAAAAAACGGCTAAACCGTTTTTAATATCTATAAATAACTAAAATCAATTCAAATCTTATCTTATTTTAGCTTATCTTTTTTCTCCTTTTATTTTTATTAACAATCACCGTGTAAGCATAAATAATATGTAAACTGACCGCCAAATTGCTTAGATACAGAACTCCATTAACAAAACCGATACTAAACCAGCCCAAAGCCAAACCTATCGCCGCCGCGTACAATGGCGATTTATAATAATTTAATTTAGCTACTGGTTTAATCAGCCAGTCACTCGTCTGATCCTCATTTCTCTGGATGATAACCAATAAATAAACGACTGGCACTGCCAACAAATTATAAGCCAAAGCCTTTACCTCCAAAAAATCAATCCGAATCATTGCTAAAATCACCAAAGCATAAACCGCCTGATCCGTTAAAACATCAATAAATTTGCCTCGATCCGAATTTTGGTGCCCATATCTGGCCAGTGAACCATCAAAAACATCAAAAAGATAACTCAAAATAAAAATTATCATCGCCCCCCGCAGTGAATAATCAACCAGTCCCAAAGCCGTTATTGCCAACATGACCTTGGCTGTACTTAGCATATCTCCAGTCAACCCCCAATGATGCAAATAAAACAAAGGTCGCTCCAACCACCTATCTTTTATTCTTTGTATTTCTAAATTCCAGGCATCTAACCGCTCGTCTATCTTCTTAAACATAAAAACTACTTTTCTTTTATTGCCAACCCATAATATTTATCCGTTTCCAAACTCCACTCTATACCCAAAGAATTATCTCCGCCGCTTATCCCCTCTTGCGGCAAATATTTTTCTATAAACCATCGCTCGCTGAGTTTCAGCGTTCCATGATATTCATCGCTCGCACTCCCTGCCTGTTTTTGGACGAATAAACCATAAATAAAATCACCTTTGGCCGTATTATCAACCGCTTCCTGTTTTTTAAAATATTTTTTTAATAGGGTCCAAATATTGTCATCTCCCCCTGCCGCCTCGCCGCTCTTTTGGGCGGTCAGTCTCCAAGGCAATAAATACTTTAATGTTATCTTTTTGGTTTGTCCGGGCGCCACTACCAACCAATTACCAAAAGACGTTTTGCCGAATTCTTCTACTATCCTCACGCCGGTCTCCTGATCAAAATGAATATTTTTTTCCCATCTAGCCAAATCCAGATCCGCCTCCACGCCGCTTGTTGCCGTCAAAAACTGACGACCGGCTGGCAAATCGTCAAAGCCGACAGCCGACAAAAGTTGACTCCCTTGAGGTACATAAAAACGCACATAGTCAATATTGGTTTGACCTTCAAAAACATCATCTGGCGCTCCCTTGTGCTCTTTAACCAATACAACCGTATCGACAATCTGGCCATCTGATAAAATTTCCGCTTGATGCTCAATTTTATTAGTTATCACTTTATCGGTTTTTCCACCGGCGATATTAGTATGAACAACCGACAAAAAATCACCATCGTATTGTTTCATCCTGCCAGCCCAACCTAATTTATCTATTACCTCCTGATGATCCGCCTTTTTGAGATAAACCAAAATCGCCTCTTGCTCCAAAGAAGTGAATATTTGTTCCCAGGCGCGCATCTTATTCTCACCGGCCAAAACCATTGTTTTCTCTATGACCTTGGGTAATAAATCGCCAATAAATTTTTTTGGTTTATTTTCTTCCTTGTCATAATTGAACTCTACTTCTATCTGGGCCGTGCGTGTAAAATTATCACTGTCTACTGTTACTCCATACTCTGGCATGACGATTGGCCCAGTTAATTTCAATAAATTCGTCAAGACATCAGGGGTGAAACTAATCACGCCATCTACGCTTGGACCCCCTGATTTATCATAAAACCACATTATTTTTTCGGCCGAAGCCGGCCAGTCTGGGAACCAATTGGCATTCCATGGTTGCCAAATTGGAGAAAAAACATGGAACGGATAAGGCGCATCGACCATTACCGCTAGCGAACCCTTTAAATCATAAAATCCGCCGCCGGGCACTTCCAGTTTTTTTATTTTCCCCTGTTTTATATCTACCACCGCATAAGAACCCATAAACCCGCCGGTCGGCCGCATCTCTGTATTGTTTTGAAAAACCAGCAACCACCTTCGCGGTTCATTTATACCAAGCATCTCTGTTGCCACCTGAACCAGGTCGTGATAGTTCTCCAACCAGCCAATTATCGTCGGCATCTGGTTTTTCACTCCTTCAATTTGCGTCTTATAATCAATTAATTTTGTATTCTCCAAATCAACTTCCTGTAAAATTTCGGCCACCTCCTTGGACTTATCAATGGCTAATTCCAAATCACCATTCAATTGTTGCCAATCAATTGGTGTCTCCTCTTTGTTTTCTTCGCTTGTCAGACCGTCCTCTGCCACTGTCTCTATTTGCTGATAATCAACCTGCCCGATTATGCTACAAAGTGTTTTTCCGGTCTCCACCAAAATCCTGCCGATCTCTGCTGATTTCGCCGCCAACTCCAAAAGCTGTTTACCGGCCTTTACATCGGGTACCAAAGTAGCGGCGCCATTGGCCGCCACCCCCAACTCCTTAAATTTCAACTGAGCACTGGCAAATTCTTGCCCGGCCAAAAGAAATTCCTTATTTACCTCATCCAAATCAAAATCTTTACCGGCCACTCCTGCGTTTATTAAATGGCCCACTCCGGACTCCGAAGCACCCAGCACCTCGCCCTTAACCTGTTCTGCTTTTTGATAAAATAAATACCCCTGCAACGGTAAAATTAAAAACAAAGATACTAATGCGAAACTCAAAACTGGCCGCAAAAATAAATATTTACCGCTATCCTTTGGCTTAATTAAAATTTCCTCGCTCACTGCCGCCACCGGCTCCGGTTTATCCCCTCTTGCCAACAACCAACTTAAATCACCAAAAAAATAAACAAAAATAGCGCAGAGAGCCTTACCTATTCCTTGGATCAAAACAAATATTAATTTTATAATTTGATAAATCAAATCAACAAATCCAATAACTGTCTTGCCCACTGCCGTCGTCATGCCGACAGCGCCATTTAAAATAATCTTACAAGGCCAAACCAATACCCTGCCCGCTGTCCGCCAAAATAAAATCCACTTTGATTCTCGGAGCCTCGGAGCCTTGGTCCATTCCATTATTCTTTGCGCTTGCAACTTCTCTTCATTAAAAATAATGCCGGAATCACGCCGGTAATCATTTATGTCTGTTTCATCATTTTGGTGCCAAAAATCAAAATTTTGGCTTGTCCCCTCTGGCTGATAATTGCTATAATAATCGCCGACATCGTCTTCTTTCTTCTCCTCTTTGTTTCCCGTCGCCTGGGCCAAAACCGCCTTTTCCTTTTCTTCTTTTTCTCTCAACAAAAACTCCCAGGATAACTTTTCAAGTTCCTGTTGCAAATTCTCTTCAAACAGCCTTGGGTTATTTCTGCCTAATTTTTTTTCACTCATTTTTCATAATCTAAAATTTACTCGGCACCTCATTGCCCAATATCTTTTCCACACCTTTATTTTAGCACTTTTTTACCAAAAAGAAAAAACGGTTAAGTTCATTTAACCGTTTATCTAAAAATTAAATTATTTAGCTATCCAAAACAGACCCCCTCTGGCTTCTGTGCTTTCTCGCCACCCGGAGCCTAGCCAATTCTCTCTGCAGTTTGGCCGCTACCGCCGCGTAATCTTCAGCGTCTTCTCTCTTTTCTTTCAATAAGTCTTCTACCCGCTTCATGGCCTCTTCCGCCCTAGCTTCATCAATCTCCTCAAAATGTTCTGCGGTATCAGCCAAAATCACCACCCGATTATCACCTTTGACTTCTACTAAACCGCCAGCTATTGCCAAATAATTTTCCTTTCCATCTTTTCTAATAATAACCTCCCCTGATTCTATGGAAGATACCAAGGGAATGTGATTAGACAAAATTGTAATCTGTCCCATCTTGGTCGGCAAACTGACACTCTCCACGTCGTCACTATAAACTATTCGCTCCGGCGTGGTGATTTCGAAATGTATTTTTTTATTATCACTCATAAAAATGTTTTCAGTGTTAGCTCGGTCAAGTTCTGTATTAGTTCGGTGTTTACTTTACCTCATCAATACTTCCCTTCATAAAAAATGCCTGTTCTGGCTTATCATCATGTTTGCCCTCTAAAATCTCTCTGAATCCACGGATTGTTTCTTTGAGCGGCACATATTTCCCTGGTACGCCGGTAAATGTTTCCCCCACAAAGAAAGGTTGGGACAAAAATCTTTGAATTTTTCTGGCTCTGGCCACCGTCAACTTATCAGTATCAGACAGCTCTTCCATGCCCAAAATAGCAATGATATCTTGTAAATCTTTGTAGCGTTGCAGTACTTTCTGGACATCGCGTGCCACCTGATAATGTTCCTCACCGACAATCTTCGGATCCAAAATAGTAGAAGTAGAGTCTAAGGGATCGACTGCCGGATAAAGACCGAGCTCCGCCAAAGATCTGGTCAAAACCACCCTGGAATCCAGGTGAGAAAAAGCCGTCGCCGGCGCCGGGTCAGTCAGGTCGTCAGCCGGCACGTAAATCGCCTGAACCGAAGTGATTGAGCCCTTGTCTGTAGAGGTAATTCTCTCCTGTAATTCTCCCATTTCTGTGGCCAAAGTCGGCTGATAACCCACGGCTGAAGGAATCCGACCGAGCAAGGCTGAGACTTCAGAACCAGCTTGGGTAAAACGAAAAATATTATCAATAAACAAAAGCACATCTTGCGACTCGGCGTCGCGAAAATACTCTGCCATCGTTAAAGCGCTCAAAGCGACTCTGGCGCGACAACCAGGCGGTTCATTCATTTGCCCAAAAACCAAGGTTGTCTTATCCAAAACACCCGAGCCCTTCATCTCATAATATAGATCGTTTCCCTCGCGCGATCTCTCCCCCACTCCGGCAAAAACTGAACGACCGCCATGTTCCTGGGCAATATTACGAATTAGTTCTTGGATTACGACCGTCTTGCCCACGCCAGCACCGCCGAACAAACCCACTTTTCCGCCTTTGACAAACGGTGCAATCAAATCAATAACCTTGATGCCGGTTTCAAAAATTTCCGTCTTCGTTGATTGCTCGGTAAATTTTGGTGCTGGTCGATGAATCGGATATTTTTCTTTGGTTACCACTTTGTCTTTGACGCCATCAATTGTTTCTCCAAGCAAATTAAACATTCTACCCAAAGTTTCCTTGCCTACTGGCACTAAAATTTGTTCGCCGGTATTCGCTACTGACATCCCTCTGGCCAAACCATCCGTCGAACCCATGGCCACGCAACGCACCATATTATTTCCCACATGTTGCTGTACCTCCAAAAACAATTTCTGCTTGCCCATCTCCACCGTCAAGGCATGATAAATTTCCGGCAAAATCCCGTCCTCAAATCTAATATCCACCACCGGACCGATGACCTGAGCCACCACGCCCGTATGAATCTTTTTTTCTGTTTTTAGCTCTTTGCTCATATTTTATAAGTTATCTATTTATTAAATTATTTATCTAAAAAGATTAATCTGCGCTGCTCATAGCGGCTTTGGTGCCAGAGATTTCGGCGATCTCTTGGGTGATGCCAGCCTGCCTTGCCTGATTATAAGCCAATGTCAAATCGCTAATCAAATCATGTGCCGCTTCAGTCGCATTTTTCATTGCCACCATCCTAGCTGAATGTTCAGAGGCATCAGATTCCAAAACAGCCTGATAAATCTGAGTTTCTATTAACCTCGGCAATGTTTTTTCCAAAACACTCTCAGCGTTTGGCTCAAATAGATATTCTCGCAAATCCTCAGGCCGTTCATTTTTTTTGCCCTTAACTTCACCAACCGCCCCTAAAGACGTGTCTTTCTCTTTGGCTATGGGTAAAAGTTGTTTAATCCTTGGCATCTGCTTTAATGATGAAACATAATCGGTATAAGCCAAAATTACTCTATCATATTTCCCTTCTCGATAACCATCAATCACCATCTTTGACAAAGCGTAAATCTCTTCTACTTTGAGGGTTACGTCAGGCTTATCAAACTCTGCCACTGCTTCCTGTTTATATTTCCAAACAATATCCTTTGATTTTTTACCCAACAGTATGAATTCTATCTTGGGCATCTCCCCAAGGGACTGCTCTCGGGCATACCTATACGCGCTGGTCACTATTTGAGCATTAAAAGACCCGCACAAGCCACGATTTGAAGCTATCAAAACCACCGCTATTTTTTTTACTGGCCTCTCTTTCAACAAGTCATGATGCGCCCTGTTCGTTCTCTTTGACAGGTCGCTCACAATCTCCCAAGCCAAATTGGCATAACTGCGGCTAGCAAGCATATGATCCACAGCCTTACGCATTTTGACAGCCGAAACCATCTCCATCGCCTTAGTGATTTTACCGGTGCTTTTAATCGATTTTATTCTTCTTTTGATTTCACGTGACGCTTGAGCCATATAAACTTAAATTATTTCTGGAAAGTCTTATTAAATTCCGCCACTGCTTTATTTAATGCTTCCTTTATCTTATCTGTTAGGCCTTCGGCCTCTGTTAACCCAGACATTTCTTTTTTATAATTATTATTGCAATACTTAATAAAACCCGCTTCCCATTCTTTGATTTTTTCTACCGGTATTTCATTGATCAAGCCATTGACCGCCGCGTACAAAACCGCTACCTGATCTGCTACTGGCATTGGTTCATATTGCCCCTGTTTTAATATTTCTGATAACCGCTTGCCCAGTTCCAGTCTTTTCTTGGTCTCCACATCCAAATCTGAACTAAATTGAGCAAAAGCTTCCAGTTCCCTAAATTGCGCTAAATCAATGCGCAATTTGCCAGCTACTTGTTTCATTGCTTTAATCTGCGCCGCCGAGCCAACGCGTGACACGGACAAACCAATATTCAAGGCCGGTCTGACACCCTGATAAAATAAATCGGATTCCAAATAGATCTGGCCATCGGTAATAGAAATTACATTGGTCGGAATATAAGCTGACACATCACCGGCTTGGGTTTCAATAATCGGCAAAGCCGTCAATGAGCCACCGCCAAAATCGTCATTCAGTTTGGCCGAACGTTCCAATAACCTAGAATGCAAATAAAAAATATCACCCGGGTAAGCCTCACGACCCGGCGGCCGGCGAAGCAATAATGAAATCTCGCGGTATGCCCAAGCATGTTTGGATAAATCGTCATAAACAACCAAAACATCCTTACCTTTATCCATGAAATATTCACCCATAGCGCAACCGGCATATGGTGCTATATATGATAATGAGGCTGGATCTGAAGCACCGGCTACGACCACGATAGTATTATCCATTGCCCCACGACTCTTGAGCTCAGCCACAATTTTGGCCACCTTGGACTCTTTCTGGCCAATCGCCACATAAATACAAATAACTCCTTTGTCCTGTTGATTGATAATTGCGTCAATGGCAATGGCGGTTTTGCCTGTCTGCCGATCACCGATAATCAATTCTCTTTGACCGCGGCCAATTGGTATCAAGGCATCTATAGCTTTCAATCCGGTCTGTATCGGCTTATTTACTGACTTTCTAGTGATCACCCCCGGAGCAATTTTTTCTACTGGGTAAAAAGTGTCGCTCTTTATCGCCCCCTTGCCGTCTACCGGCTGGCCTAGAGGATTGACTACTCTGCCAATCATCTTGTCTCCCACCGGTACTTCCAAAATTTTACCCGTCGCGTAAGCCAAATCGCCCTCTTTAATCGCATTGGCTTCACCCAAAACCATAGCTCCGATTGCCCCCTCATTAAGATTCAAAGCCACTCCCAAGACTGCTTCTTGATTGTCCTTCCTAAACTCAATCATTTCTGACATCTTTACTTGGTTCAGTCCGGTCAGGCGAACTATACCGTCACCCACCTCTATCACTCTTCCCACTTGCTCCTCTTGGGTCTCGATCCTAAAATCAGCCAGCTGTTGGCGCAATTCCTTTAAAATTTCTTCTTTGTTTATTTTCATAAAACTATAATTTACTGAATTAAACTATTTTTTAAATTGATAATTTGCTTTTGAATCGTACCGTCCAAAAATTTATCTTCGGTCATAATCTTCACCCCGCCCAAAACTGCCGGATCAATTATTTCTTTCACTTCCCAATTCCTAATCTCTGGCTTCGTTTGTTGTAAATATTTTCTTATTATTTTAAGCATCTCCTCATCGAGTCGCCTCGCACTCACCACTTTTGCCGCCAACACCTCTTCTTTCTCTTGATAATAAGCCTCGAAAGAGTTGATAATATTCTCCATCTTGCCCAGATCTCCTTGGCTGTTCACCAAGCACAAAAAACCATACAGGAGCTGATCGACTTTCCTGCTTTTATTTTTTTCTTCCATTAATAACGCATAAAGCAACTGCGCGTACTCCCGTAATTTAATCTTCATTTTGATTTAATATCCTCTTAATAATTTTTTTATCAACCTTTTCTTCCAATTGCTCGGGAATAATTTTTTGCAACGCCTGACTGACCAATTCTGCCACTTCCGTCTTTATTTCTTTAGCAATTTTTTCCTTGTCCTCGGCCAGCCTCTGCCTGGCCGTCTCCAACTGTTTATTGATTCTATCTTCTGCTTCCTGTATCATTTTATTTTTATTCTCTCCGGCTTCTTTTTCCGCTTTTTCCAAAATAATACCGGCTTCCTTTCTAGCTTCTACCAAAAGCTCCTCTTGCTGTTCCTTGGTTGTCATCAATCGTTCTTCAATTTCTTTAGCCTCTTTTAACCCTTTTTCCATCTTCTGGCTACGTTCATTTAAAATTTTTATCAATGGCCTGTAAGCCCACTTCCACAAAACAAAAAGCACCAAACCAAAATTAATCAGCTGGGCTACAAATAACTTCCAATCAATTCCAAGCACTTGAGTTAACGATTGGCCAGTGGCTTCGTGACTGGCTTCTTCAGCCGCTTGCGCGATATTAATTAAATGAATCATCATATATAAATAATATTTATTTGCAAACAAGAAACTAATTAATCTAAATCATTTTGGCTTTTTACTTTTGCCTTTAATCAGTCTCTTGTCTGCCGTCTTCTTCTTTAAGAAGACGGCACTCTCTAAAATTAGAGAGTGAAGACGACCACCAAAGCGTAAATGGCGATCGCTTCGGAGAAAGCCGCGCCGAGTAGCATCGGGACAAATAATTTATCGCCGGCTTCTGGGTTGCGGCCTATGGCCTCCATCGCTTTGGAAACTATCTTGCCGATAGCCAAAGCTGGGAAAATTCCTCCCAAGGCCATAGTGGCCGCTTTGGCCACTATTTTCACTACTTCTGCATCCATATTTTGACCTTTTTCTATTAAGACTAGCCCTGACGAATGAGCCGCTACGTCTAGTATAAAAAGTTTAGAGTCCTAATAGGTCAATTAATAATAAAAAAATTAATGCGCTCCGTGGGTCGCCACTTCCATAAAAACCAAAGTCAGCATGGCAAAAATTGTCGCCTGAACCACCCCAACCAATAATTCCAAAAACATAAAAGGGATCGGCACAATATAGGCCATGAGCGAGGCCATCACCGTCAAGAGCACCTCGCCGGCAAAAATATTTCCGAACAACCGCAGAGACAAAGAAACCGTTTTGGCTATTTCTGAAAATACTTCAATCAAACCGATAAAAAAATTAACAATCCCAGTAAAAATTTTTACCGGATTAAGCGTCTTAAAGGCTTTGACTAATCCAGCAAAATTAAAAAATTTATTGACGTGTTTAAAAAAACCAATAGTAATGATGCCAAAAATATGCGTACTGATCACCGCAAAGACCGCCAAGGCCAAGGTAGTGTTCAAATCACTCGTTCCTGGCCTCAAAAAAGGCACTAAAATTTTAGAGCCTTCTTTCATTTCCCACAAACCGATTGATCCAGTACCCGGCAACTGCCCCATCCAATTCAAGATCAAAACAAAAATAAAAATAGTAGCCACGATCGGCAAAAACTTCTCTGATTTCCTGCGATTATGTGTCACGCTGTCGATAAAACCCAGTAAAAACTCTATCAAATACTCTCCAAAATTTTGAGCGCCCTTCGGCACCAGGGCTATCTTTCTTGTCCTCAAAATGAAAACAAAAAAAACAATTAGCGCCATGGCTATCCACGTATTGATAATCGAATTAGTCACCGGAAAATTTCCCCAATGGAAAACCGGCTCAGCCGCCAGACTCAAATGCATAAATAATAAAAATTATTTTTTTCCATAAAGATCATCTCTGATTACCTCTGCCCTCTTGTAAACAAAGTGCATGCCCAGCCCGATGCCCAGGGCCCCGCCCAGGAGAATAAATAAAAATCTCTTATGGAATAAGTTATCAAAATATTTACCCGCCAATGTAAAAATTATAATCGGCATGGTCATAATAGCTATCAAATTGGCCACCAAAGCCATACCGTCTATCTTCTGTTTATGAATATCTATTTTTTCTTTTTTATTTGTTTCGCTTATTTTATCTTGGGTTCCATCATCGCTCATTGTCTTTTTCTTTTAAAAAATAAATAGCCTCCTTGCGGGAAAGCTGACTTTCAAGCTTATTTTTCCACAATTTTCAACTTTATTCTAAACCGTTTTATTCAACTGGTCAAGGGTCTTTTTTGAAAAAAATTAAATATGGTATCTTAAATTACCATCATTAAACAACAAATCGCTTTTATTGTCAAATCTAGCTACTCATCTCGTCCCGCGCTAGGCTTATCCAAAGCCAGTGGCTCTATCTTCTTTTCTCCTTCGGTAATTTTGACCACGTCCTTATCTATCTTATTCAACTCTTTATAAGCCGTATTATAATTATTAACCGTTGTACCAAGACTATTACCCAACTTTTTCATATATTCGTCAAAGCTGGCGTAATGCCGACCCAACTCCTCTACTCGCTTGCGAATTTCCTTGGCCGATTCTTCAATCTGCAAAGCGCGCAAACCCTGTAAGACTGTTTGCAAATAAGCGGCAAAGGTCGTCGGCGAGACAATGATCACTTTCTTTTCCTTAAAAGCGTAATCAATGAGTCCGCCGGTATCCACTTTGACCGCACCCACTTCGTTGATTAATAAATCATAATAAATCCCCTCCGCTGGGATAAACATAAAAGCAAAATCCAACGTGTCTTCCGTCGGCCGGATGTATTTAGCCGTCTCGTCGATTCTCTTCTTTAAATCATTTTTAAACTCTTTTTCTAATGCCTTTTTCCTCTCCTCGCTTGGTTCATTCAAAATCCGCCGATAATTCTCCAGGGAAAATTTGGCGTCCACTGGCAAAAGTCTATCTTTGATTTTTACCACCGCATCCACTGCCTCGCCATTTTTAAATTTATACTGCATCTCGTAGCTCTGCGGCGGCAAAATGTTGCCGAGGATCAATTCCAGGCTTGCCTCGCCGAGTGAACCGCGATTTTTGGAATTGGTCAACACCTTTTCCAGGTTTTGAAGTTGATCCGTAAAACTCACCACTTGTTTATTAGTCGCTTCCAATTTTTCCAATTTGCTAGTAACATCCTGAACAATTCTCGAAGTATTAAACGACTGTTTTTGGATAAAATCAATATTTTTTTCCAAATTGCCTTTCATCTCCTCGCGAATCTGGCCGATTTCTTTTCTCATCATCTCCCCTACCTCGTCTTTCATCTTGAGTAAATCTTCCTTATTCTCTTTACTTCCTTCTTTTTTTGGCATCAAAAAAATAATCAGCCCAAATCCAACCACCACTAAAACCAAAATTATAATCAAAATTCCTGTCGACATAAAATATTTTTAATTCATAATTCATTATTCATTATTCCGCATTTTTCCTATCCAAATAACTCTGCAAAATAATCCTCGCCGACTCCTCGTCGCGTCCATGACCGCTACCAGTCTTGTCCGCCTCAACGCTGGATAGACGCTCATCCTGTGTTTCCACCAAAAGCTTGGTTTGATTTTCCAATTCCTCTGCAAAATAAACCACCTCTTCCGTTTTTTGTGTATACTCACCATTGAGAGATATTGGTAAACCAACCACGATTTTATCAATCTTTTCCTTCTCGCAAATCTCCATGAGTTCTTCCCAAGCCTTGCCTGACATTTTTAATGTATCATAAACAAAAGCCTGCTTCTGCCCAAAATCAGAAATCGCCAGCCCAATATTTTTCGTGCCATAATCAATTCCCAAAATTCTTGCGCCCATCTTCTCCATAATTATCTACTAATTTATAAATAATTCCTAATTTAATAATTACTAATTACTAGTTACTTAATTATTCCTACGACCCTACATACCTACCAACCTACCTCTTTTTATTTGGTCAAAATCTTACATCCATTACTAGTCACTACAATCGTATTTTCATAATGCGCCGAGAGTGACCGGTCTCTCGTCACCGCTGTCCAGCCATCATCCAAAGTTTCCAGATCATAATGTCCGGCCGCAATCATCGGCTCCACCGCCAAGACCATCCCTTCTTTCAAAATCTCCCCGGTTCCTTTCTGGCCAAAATTCATTACTCGCGGATCCTCATGCACCGCGTAGCCCACGCCATGCCCGCACAAACTACGAATTACCGCGTAACCATTTTTCTCCGCGTGAGCCTGCACCGCCGCGCCCAAATCTCCCAGCCGCGAACCAACCCTGACTGTTTTTATCCCTTGGAAAAAAGATTCTTCTGTCACTTTAATTAATCGTTCGGCTTCTTTGGAAATCTGGCCTACGCCCACCGTCCTAGCCATATCTGTGTATAAACCACCCTGGGCCGGATAACGCATCCCAATATCAATCCCGACAATATCTCCTTCTCGCAAAACCATTTTTTCTCTAGGGATACCATGCACCACCACTTCATTGGGCGACACGCACAAAGTACCCGGGAAACCCGCATGACCCTTAAATGCCGGGTGACCACCCGCTTTAATAATCAATTCCTCGGCGTATTGATCCAACTGCCAGGCGTTTATTCCCGGTTGCACACGTTTAATAACCAATTTCAAAATTTTGGCCAGCCTATGTCCGCCCTCAGCAATTATTTTTATCTCTTCTATTTTTTTTATCGTGGTCATAATTTACTCGGTCACTAAATTTATTGGCTCTCCCTTCACCCAGGCCTCCACATTATCTATCATCATATCATTACATACTAAATTAGTAACATCAGTATTATAGGCAACATGAGGAGTTACTAAAACTTTATTATTCCCTAATAATTTTTGATAGTAAGGATTATCATAATCACCCACCTGTATACTTCCTGCGTCAATACCTGCACCAGCTAGATGTCCATAATTTATACTCTCCAACATAGCATCACTATCAAAAACATCATCAGAAGTTGCGCTAATAAAATATGCTCCCCTCTTTAAATTATCAAAAAACTTTTTGTCCAACAATTTATCCGTACTAGGATTATGTGACAAGCAATTAAAAACAACGTCTGCCTCTTTTGTCTTCTCAAATAAATCATCCCCCCTTAAAAAATATTCCACTTCCATATCAAGTGCGTCACATATCTGCCCAACCTTCATACCAACATTTCCCTTACCTAATATTGTCACTTTTTTATTCTTCAAGCCAACCGTCGCCAGTCCCCCTCCTGTATAAGTTGCCTTTTTCCTTTCTATGTTTATAAACAAGCATTGCTGCCGCAGTAGATTAATCATAAAACCTATCAACCACTCAGCCACAGCATTTTTATTACAACCCGGTGATATAGCAACATTAATATTTTTTTCTTTACATTTTTGGATATCCATCCAGCCATAACCAACAAAAGGAAAGGAGAAAAATTTATTCTCTAAATTATAAATGGCCTGCTTGGCACCAAACTTACCACATAAAATTATGTCGGCATCCTGACATCTTTTCAACCATTCTTCTACCGTGTCAGGGAAATCATCATAAAAAACTGCCTGCCCTAATTTACGCAAACGTTCACGTTGCTGTTCTGACAAACATAAATTCTGAGCAACTACAATCTTTTGTCTTTTCATAAATCTTAAATCCTAAATCTTAAATCACCCCCCATAATTCTTAATTCACAATTCATTATTCAAGTTTATTTTTCACTTCTTCAAACACCTCCGGTATCGCCGGCTGCCCGTCTATTTTATGATGAATCCCTTTCTCTTTATAAAAATCAATAACCGGTTCGGTTTGCTCGTGATAAGTCGTCAATCTTTTCTTCAGAGCCTCCTCGGTCTCATCATCGCGTACGACTAATCTCTCCCCATCATTATCACACAAACCTTCATCTTTGGGCGGATTATATTCAATATGATAAACCGTCTGGCACTTCGGACAAGTTCTTCTGCCACTGATCCGCTTAATCGCTTCTTCATCTGATAAATCAATTTCCAAAACGTGCGTCAATTCATCTTGACTCGCCCAAAATTCCGCCTGCGCCAAATTTCTGGGATAACCATCCAAAATATAACCATTCCCGCCGTCAGTCTGAATTTTATCCACCACGATTTTATTGACCATCTCGTCCGGCACTAGATAACCGGCGTCAATCAAACTCTTTATCTCTCGCCCCAATTCGTCTCCGCTCCGCACTCGCTGGCGCAAAATATTACCCGTAGAAAAAATAGGCAGATTAAATTTCTCCGCCACCAACTGAGCTTGTGTACCCTTGCCTGATCCTTGCGGACCGATAAAAAGGATTTTGTACATAAATTATTTAAACTTAATTAATTTTTAAATCCTAAATCCCAATTTCCAATCAAGCTCAAAATCCAAAGCTCTAACAAACTATCTTTTGGATTTTCGATTTTGGGTTTTGTTTGACATTGGGATTTTGGATTTGGATACTCACTATCATCCCAATACTCTTCTAAGATTTTTTACATCCACCTCACTCAACCCCAACTCTACTCTTTTCTCCGCCAAGCGTCGCACTATATTTTTATATTCCAGCTCTGACACTCCGCCGTCGTCCAAATTTTTCTCCAATTCAGCCTTGATCATTTCCTTCTGCGGTGCCTGCAAACTATCTATGCCCCAGACTAAATCCACAATATCCTGTCGTGTCAATTTCATCTTATCATCTTTAAAAGTCACCTGCCTGGTATGTGGAGTCAAAGAAAATAAATCTAATAAGCCCATAGGTTAACAATTTTAAATTTTAAAATTCAAATTTTAAAATAAATCTTAAATCATAAATCTTAAATCTTGTTCTAACTCTTTTACGCTTTCATGTTTTAATATTTTCATGTACTGCTTCACCCCCTTCAGCCACCCACCCTTAAAATATTTCTCCGGCTTAAAGCCTTTCAATTCCACAAATTTATATTCGTCGTGATTTTTACCTGGCATGATTTCCCCGCTCAAATAATTAGCTTTAAAACCAACCGCGAAAATCCTAACTTTCTCCTGTTCGCCATCAGCCAAATTTTCCATGCGCTCATGCCGCATAAAAACCACAGGCTGGCCTAATTTATATTTTACTTTGACACCCAATTCTTCCTTCATCTTTCTCGCCACCACTTTTTCTAGGGATTTATCAAATTCATCATATTTCAATCGGCCACCCGGCAAATCCCAACAATTAAATTTGTCTTTCAAAATCAAAAGCCGCCTGTTTTTATCCATCATAAATACTTTCATCGCCACAAAATACCAATCTTTGCCTGTTTGTTCCCTAATATCCATAAAAACTTAAAAATTAAGTCATTGAAAATTTATTGAAAATTAGAAATTGAAAATTGTAAATTTACTCACGCCCCGCAACACTTCTTATACTTCTTCCCGCTGCCGCACGGACACGGGTCATTACGGCCCACTTTCTCTTTTTTCTCCACCGGCGCACTTTTCAATTCACTCCCCGATAACCCGGCAATTTTCGCCGGCCGAGTCGTGCTCACGTTTTGGCCTTCATTGCCTTCAATTTCTCTATTTCTCAATTTCTCAATTTCTTCTTGGCTCTTCGGTGCCCCCTGAAACTTTAAATTTTGAATTTTGCCTTTTGAATTTTGACTTTGTTCCACCGGCGCCAACCCCACCTTATAAATTGAATACGCCACTTGCTTTTGAATATTATTTTGAAGCATAATAAACATCTGGTAGGCCTCGCGCTTGTATTCCACCAAAGGATCTTTCTGGCCATAGCCCTGGAGTCCGATGCCGGTTCTGAGATGATCTATCGCGTCAATGTGCTCCACCCACAACATATCAATCGCCCGGAGCAAAATCATTTTTTCCACCTTGAGCATCAAAGGCGCATCTGTTTCACCGTTTTCCAGCTTATTTATTTTTTCTTCCAACTCATCATAAGCTTTATGAGCCAGGCCGATCAAATAATTGATTAGCGTATCCCTAGCTCTCACATCTGCCTTTTCGTCACCAGCAGTTTTCTGAATATCATCCATTTTCAACCGCACATTCAATGGCATTGGCACGATCGTGTCCGCCACCTCGTAAATCTCTTCCACGTTCCACTCATGCTCATCTTCCGACATAGTATGAAAAGCGATCACCTGCTCTATTTCCGCTTCCACCATCTCCATAATCATCCCCCGCAAAGAATTATGAGTAGCCTTTTCTGCTTGCTCTTCCGTATTTTTATGATTAAATGTTTTTGCGTTTCCGTTTTTTAATGCTTCATAAATTGCCAATATCCCGTCCCGTCTCCGATAAATCGCCTCGCGATGCTTATTGATCACATCATCATATTCCAACAAATGTTTACGAATATCAAAGTTGTGTCCTTCTACTTTCTTTTGCGCCGCTTCCAAAGATTTACTGATCATTTTATGCTCAATTGGTGTGTCATCATCCAACGCTCCCAGTAATGACTGCAACCGGTTAGAGCCAAAAATTCTCATCAAATCATCTTCCAAAGACACGTAAAAGCGCGACTCGCCCGGATCGCCTTGCCGGCCACTACGCCCACGCAGCTGATTATCAATCCGCCTTGATTCGTGCCGTTCTGTCCCAATCACGTACAAACCGCCCAACTTTTTGACTTCTTCTTTTTCTTCTTGAGTGCCGCCCGCGCCGCCCAACACAATATCCACACCGCGCCCGGCCATATTGGTAGCCAGAGTCACTGCTCCTTTTTTCCCCGCCTCAGCAATAATCTGCGCTTCGCGTTCATGGTTTTTGGCATTCAAAATATTGTGCGGGATGCCTTCTTGCTCCAAATAATGCGACAAAATTTCATTTTTATGAATAGAAATCGTACCGAGTAGCACTGGCTGACCCTGGGCATTTCTTTCTTTGATATCTTTAATTACTGCTCTGAATTTTGCCTCTTCGTTTTTATAAATTAAATCCTGGCGGTCAAATCTAGTTATAGGCTTATTCGTCGGTATGACTATAACATCCAAATTATAAATCTTAGAAAATTCTTCCGCTTCCGTGACCGCCGTACCGGTCATCCCTGCCAATTTCTCGTACATCCGAAAATAATTCTGAAAAGTCACCGTGGCCATAGTCACCGATTCCTTTTTTATTTCCACACCTTCCTTAGCCTCAATCGCCTGGTGCAACCCTTCAGAGTATCGCCGACCATACATCATCCGTCCAGTGAACTCATCCACAATAATGATCTCCCCGTCTTTAACCACGTAATCACGATCACGTTTGAATAAAGTATGCGCCTTGAGCGCTTGCTCAATGTGGTGCACCTCGCTGATGCCTTTGTCAGTATAAATATTTTCCACTCCCAGCCACTGCTCCATCTTTTTTATACCTTCTTCAGTCAAACTGGCCGAACGCATTTTTTCATCAATATTATAATCCTCCCCCTCTTTCAACTGTGGGATCAAGCTGGCAAATTTACGATATTTGTCGGTCGCTTCCTCTGCCGGCGCCGAAATAATCAAAGGCGTCCTAGCTTCGTCAATTAAAATAGAATCAACCTCATCAATAATGGCGAAATTAAACCCCCTTTGCACCTTGACCTCGCTTTCCGGGGCCATATTATCTCGCAGATAATCAAAACCAAACTCATTATTGGTGCCATAAGTAATATCACAATTATAAGCCTCTTTCCTAGTACACGGCCTCAGGTGCTTCAGACGTGAATCATCGGTTTCCGCGCTCTCAAATTCAAAATCGTAAATAAAAGCTTCTTCGTGGACAATCGCCCCCACCGTCAAACCCAAAGCATCATACACTCCGCCGATCCAGCCAGTATCTCTTTTTGACAAATAATCATTCACCGTCACCACGTGCACGCCCCGGCCGAGAAAAGCGTTCAGAGCCGCCGCCGGAGATACGGCGTAAGAAGTTTTTCCCTCGCCAGTTTTCATTTCCGCAATCTTTCCCTCATGTAAAGCATAAGCGCCGATCATCTGCACGTCAAAATGGCCAGAACCCATGCGCCGCTTGGCCGCCTCTCTTACTGCGGCAAAAACTTCCGGCAGTAAATCATCCAGGGTTTTGCCCTGAGCCAATTCTTGCCGCCACAAATCAGCCATTTGTTTTAGTCCATTATCACTCATGACCTCAAACTTAGACTCAAAAACGCGAATTTGCTCTACTTTGGGCTTTAAATCTTTTATATATTTTTGATTTGGATCGCCAAAAATTGCTGTCAATAAAGACATAGAAAGGAAAAATAATCAATAATTTTAAAACAAAATAACAAGATTATCTTATCATTTTACCGCCCAAAAAACAAGAACAGCCCTTTGGGGTTTCCAAAGGGCTGTCCTTACGGCTTATATATTATAATTGGAGCTTGTCTAGAACAGCATAAACATTTATGCTGATAATATGGCAAGCAAGTTAATACCAAAGAGCAAATTAACCAATAGGCAGATAGGTCAAACTATAGACCTGTTTGTTCTTGAGGTG
>Ga0116157_10000483_pt1 | contig 40784 bp, 35 predicted proteins | sample AD_UKC048_MetaG_FD_89882 | JGI IMG/M metagenome (GOLD analysis project Ga0116157, IMG submission 89882) | Active sludge microbial communities of municipal wastewater-treating anaerobic digesters from USA - AD_UKC048_MetaG | ecosystem: Engineered > Bioreactor > Anaerobic > Digestate | place: USA... | reverse complement strand
TCTTGCCGTAGGTCTTTTTTTCCGCATCCTTGATCGCTTTCGTGTACACGTTGCGGGGCAGGATCTTGCTGATCTCGAAGAAGCAGGTCTGCATCAGGATGTTGATGCGGTTCCCGAGACCGATCTCTTCGGCATGCTTGCACGCGTCGATGACGAAGAACTTCGCCTTCTTGTCGATGAGCTGCTGCTGCACTTCGATCGGGAGCTGATCCCACACCTTGTCGGCCGGATGGGCCGTCTCGAGCAGGAAGGTTCCGCCCGTCTTGAGGTCGGACAGGATGTCGAGCTTCTCGAGGAAGCTGGGCAGGTGGCAGGCGATGAAGTCGGCCTGGGTGACCAGGTAGGGGCACCGGAGCGGCTTCTTCCCGAAGCGCAGGTGCGAGGTGGTGACGCTGCCGGACTTCTTCGAGTCATACACGAAATACGCCTGGGCGTAGTTGTCCGTCTCGTGGCCGATGATCTTGATCGAGTCTTTGTTGGCGCCGACAGTGCCGTCAGAGCCCAGCCCGTAGAATTTGGCCGCGTAGGTCGACGGGTCGCTGGTCTCGATGACGGGGCCGACCGGGATGCTGGTGTGCGTCACGTCGTCGTTGATGCCGACGGTGAAATGATTCTTCGGGGTGGCCTGCTTGAGGTTGTCGAAGATGGCCACGCACTGCGCCGGGGTGAAGTCCTTCGAACCCAGGCCGTAGCGACCGCCCACGACCTTCGGCCAGCTCTTGAACGGGGCGATGTTGCGCTCGAGCGCTTCGCCGATGCCGTTGCGGATATCGAGATACAGAGGCTCGCCGCCGGCGCCCGGCTCCTTGGTGCGGTCCATGACCGCGATCGCCTTGACGGTGGCGGGGAGGGCCTTGACCAGGTGCTCGACCGAGAACGGCCGATACAGGCGGACCTTCACGAGACCCACCTTCTCGCCCTTGGCGGCCATGTGCTCGACGACTTCGTGCATCGTGTCGCCGCCGCTGCCCATGATGCAGACGACCCGCTCGGCATCCTTCGCGCCGACGTAATCGAACAGCTTGTAGGCGCGGCCGGTGATCTTGGCGAACTTGTCCATCGCCTTCTGGACGATGGCGGGGGCCTTGTCGTAGTAGGAGTTCACGGTCTCGCGGCCCTGGAAATACACGTCGGGGTTCTGGGCGGTGCCGCGGATGTTCGGCTTGTCGGGATTGAGGCCGCGCTTGTGGTGCTCTTCGACGAGCTTGTCGTCGATCATTTCCCTGATCTGGTCGTGGGAGATGATATCGACGGTGTTGATCTCGTGCGAGGTGCGGAAGCCGTCAAAGAAGTGAATGAAGGGAATGCGGCTTTCGAGGGTCGCCGCCTGAGCGATGAGCGACATGTCCATCGCTTCCTGGACCGAGCCGCCGCCGAGGATGGCGTAGCCGGTCGAGCGGACGGACATGATGTCGCTGTGGTCGCCGAAGATCGACAGGCCCTGACAGGCCAGCGAGCGGGCGGCGACGTGGATCACGGACGAGGTGAGCTCGCCGGAGATCTTGTACATGTTCGGGATCATCAGCAGCAGGCCCTGCGACGCGGTGAACGTCGTGGTCAGGGCGCCGGAGGTCAATGCGCCGTGCACGGCGCCGGCGGCGCCGCCTTCGGACTGCATCTCGACGACGGTCGGAACGGTACCCCAGATGTTTTTCTCGCCCTTGGCGCTCATCTCATCGGCGATTTCGCCCATATCCGAGCTCGGGGTGATCGGGTAGATCGCAATGACCTCGTTCGTCGCGTGCGCGACGTAGGCCACGGCAGCATTACCGCTCATCATGTCGTGCTTGTATTTCTTATTGGCCTCAGACACAGTGTCCCTCCTGGATGTGTTGTCACGGGGATACACCCCCCGCGTTCCTGAAAAACGCGGTGCAATGATAGGCCCTGGACGATCCAAAGTCAACCCGCCGGCCGGTCTGCACCGAATAAAGAGATTTCAATACAGCCAGAATGAGAGGAAAAATAAAAATTTCACAAATAAGTTTGTTGAAGGCTCATGAAATGGCGTGTTGCCGAAAATCAATGTGAGATATGGTGATTCTTGAATGAAGGCAGTTTGAAATGCAATATACACTATGAAAGACAAACAATGATAACAATATTGCTGCGCTCATAGGATGTGCATTTTTGATCGATCTCCGTTTGAAAAATCAGATATAAAAGGGAAAAATGATATTTTCAGAAGGTGGAAATAAGCCGCTCGTGGAGGATTTCACCGTCGGTGCGGAACATGTTCGCCCAGTCTCGGTTTCTGTTTGAAAGCGCGACATCGGTTTTCGAGAAAACCGGTTTTCCCACGAGAAACCGGATGTTCGTCACGCGGGGAAGGCACTTCCCGGGCGGCAGGGCTTTCTGACAGCCGTCGGATGCGATCGGAATGAAGGCGCAACCTGTCATCCGGCACAAGAGGCCCGCGGCTGCCAGCTCCGCGCACGGGTGGCTCGCATCGGACTGGTGAGGGGGAAGAAAAAAGGCGATGCGGCCGCCGGCATGCAGCCGTTCCGCCGCGTTGCGAAGCCAGGTGCGCCAGGCGATGAAGCCTCCCGCGATCGGGAGCTCGAGGATGCCCAGGCGGGGCGCGAAGGGAGCGAGGGGAAACCGCCTCCACAATCCCGGTCGGACGGCGGCGTGGAACGGGCGGGGATAATACGCGGTGAGCACGGCTTGTGCCACGGGGCCGGGCTCGTCCATGACGATCACGGCCGGACCCGCCGTCGAGATGGCTCCCTCGAGTCCGTCGAACCGTACCGTGAGATCGAAAGACGACAGCAGAAATCGGGCCAGCCGGCGGGCGGCCCGGAAATGGTCGAGGAATTCCATCGGGCGGGATCCAGGTGATCCCGGGTCAGCTTCGGCGATCGGGAATGCGCGCGTACACGCGGTTCACGTCGTACCGGTTCATGAGCTCCGAGATCACGATGGCGTTGACCAGCTCCCGACGCGTCCAGCGCTTGGCCGGCTGCCGTGTCTGGAGGGCGGTGCTTGCGGCTGGGGCGCCGCGCCCGATCTGGAACCCGTCGCGTTCGTAATTGACCCTGCCGGACAGGGCGGGAGCCTCGTCGAGACAGGGCCCCTCATCCGTGCCTGCATTTGCATAATGAGATGAGGACGGGGGCAGCGGCGGGAGTTCGCGTCCCCCGTGGTCGAGGACGGCACGATCCCCGGCTCTCGCCCGCCTTTTTTCCTTCTTCTGCTTGCGCGGCTGCGAGGGCGCCGGAACCACCGGGAGGCGCCGGGTGCCGCCGAACTCGTCGGCTGTGCGCTCCATCGAGACGGAATCCTGGTCGAAGCCGCCCGGTGCGGCATGATTCTGCTCCGACTTGCGGGCCTTTTCCTGCTGCTTGAAGAAATCGTCGATGGCCGTCAGGTCGCCGAACTCCGCGTCCGTGCTGCCACTCGACTTGTTCTTGCTCAGCTCGGACCAGACGGAGGCGACGACGATGACGAGAAAAACGACGACCTGGAGAAACGATTCCACGTGTTTGGCGCTGCCTCGTTACTTGTTCGGGATCACCGGCACGTCGACCATCTGCGAGAAGGACTTGCGCATCTCGGTGTCGGAGTTGATATTCTTCAGCGTATAATAATCGAGAATACCGATGTTGCCGTCGGAAAGGGCCGACGCGACGGCCTGGGGAACCTGGGCCTCGGATTCGACGAGCTTGGCGCGCATTTCCTGCTCGAGCGCGCGCATTTCCTGCTCTTTCGCCTCGGCGATGGCACGGCGTTCGGCGGCCTTTGCCTGGGCGATCTTCATGTCGGCTTCGGCCTGATCGATCTGGAGCTTGGCGCCGATGTTGCTGCCGATGTCGACGTCGGCGATGTCGATCGAGAGAATCTCGAATGCCGTCTTCGCATCGAGCCCCTTCTCCTGGACCGTCTTCGAAATGCGATCCGGATTCTCGAGGATCTCCTTGTGCGACTCGGCCGAGCCGATCGTCGTGACGATGCCCTCGCCGACGCGGGCGAGGATCGTCTCCTCGGTCGCGCCGCCGATCAGCTTGTTGATGTCGGTCTTGACGGTGATGCGGGCGATGGCCTTGACCTGAATGCCGTTTTTGGCCATGGCCGACACTTCGGGGGTCGTGATGACCTTCGGCTTGACGCAGTTGCGCACCGCGTCGAGCACGTCACGGCCGGCCAGATCGATGGCCGTGGCCTGCTTGAAGCTCAGGGGAATGCCGGCGCGCTGGGCCGAGATCAGGGCCGAGACGACCTTGTGCACGTTGCCGCCCGCGAGATAGTGCGATTCGAGCGCTTGCAACTGCACATCGAGACCGCCTTTGAAGGCCGTGATCGCCGGGTTGATGATCTGATATGGAGAGACGCCGCGGAGACGCATGCCGATGAGGTCGAACAGGCCGACGGGTACGCCGGAGGCCAGGGCACTGACCCAGAGGCCGACCGGAACGAAATAGGTCAGGACGAAAAACCCGATCAGACCACCGATGATAATCAGGACGACGAAGCCTTCCACGGAATGCCTCCTTCAGATCGACACACGAATTTTCGCTCGAACCGGTATGTACCGGAGCATTTTGTCTTATAATCCGGGAAACGAAGATCAAAGTCAAGAACAAGGTGACCTCCGACGCGATGCGTGTTTCCAAACTCGAACGCTACCGGCAGAATGCGACGTTTCCGAACCTTCTGGAGCCTCCGATCACGGACCTGTTGCAGAGGGCGTTTCCATTGCGGGGCAAATGGAATGCGGAGTATTTCCGGCGGGAGGGCGCCATCTCGCTGGAAATAGGCTGCGGGTGGGGGGAGTTTTCGCTCGGGCTGGCTCGGTGCTATCCGGAGAAAAATGTGCTCGGTCTCGATTCCAAGGGAGCGCGCGTCTGGCACGGTGCGCGGACGGCCCTGGAGACGGGGCTGACGAATCTCGGATTCATCAGGGTTGAAGGGGAGGGACTGGAGGGGTTGTTCGCTTCCGGTGAACTCCGTGAGATCTGGATCACATTCCCCACCCCCTACCTGCGGAAACCCGATAAAATGCTCATTGCCCCGGCGTTTCTCGCCCGGTACCGGACGCTGCTCGGCCCCGGCGGTGTGCTGCGCCTGCTGACGGACGTCGCGCCACTGGGGGAATACGCCCGGACGATCTGGCCCCTGTGCGGATTCGAAATGACGGTGGACACCCTCTGGGATGGGCCGTGCGGGGTGGACGAGACCTTCCGGCACGAGGAGGTTTGCACGCGGTTTCAGGCGCGCGCGATCGCCCAGCGAAAGAGCATCAGATATCTTTGCGCCGTTCCGGTGCCGGGCGAGGTGAAGCCGATTCCTCCCGAGACGTTGCGGAATCCCTGGATGGGAGCGGCAGCCTCGTAGCGCGAACCTCTCAGGCGGCGGGCGGGGTTTCGATCGCACCCACGATCAGGGCGCCGTTCCGCACGCGCAATACTTTGATCCGGCTCTGGCGAGGGACGAACTCGCCGTCAGAAAGCACGTCGAGGCGCTCGTCGCCGATCCGGGCGATACCCGAGGGGCGCAGGTCGCTCGTCGCGATGCCTTCCATCCCGACGTAGCGCTCGAGGTCCCGGGTTGCGGTATAGCCATCCTCGATCGAGATCTTCGTCTCGAGAACGAACTTCTTCCCGACGCTCGTATGCGGGAAGATATAAATGGCCCAGAGAATCAGGCCGATGAGGGCGGCCATCGAGCCGAACGAGTACAGCACCGCCAGCCGGATATCGAGCTTCCAGAACGCCAGGCCGAGACCGGCGATGATCACCAGGATGCCCGTGACGCCCGTCAGGCCGAAGCCCGGGATCAGCGCCACCTCGACGAACAACAGGATGAGGCCGCCGATCAGCATGGCGAGCACGATCGCGCCGAACGACAGGGGACCCGGTTCTCCCGGCGTATTCGTGGATTGGGTGGCGGCCGGGGTCGATTCGGCCCCCGGAAGGGCTTCGGCCGTTCCGCCGGAAGAAGGGGCGGGTTCCGAGGCCAGGCGCGGCAGGAGGTCGCCGCCCGATAATTCCTGGCCGATGATGGCCGGCGTGACGGCCGAGAGGAGGAAGGTCAGAAGCAGGAAGAGAGGCAGCAGGCTGCGCATGAGGTTTCGTATCACCCTTTCACTTCGCGAACGACGATTTTCGTGCCTTCAACGGCAATGACGGTGACCGGCCGGCCCCGTTCGATGAACTCCCCGTCGGAGCTGACATCAACCTTGTCCTGCCCGATCCGGACGATGCCGGCAGGCCGGCAGGGCGAGACCGTGACTCCCTCGAGGTGGAGGAACTTGTCGAACGCGTGGGCGTCAACGGCCACGAAGCCCGCCTCGGTCGTCATCGCTTCCTTGAGGATGAACCGATCGAACAGCTTCAGGCGCGGTCCGAGATTGTACAGGGCGACCACCATCACGATCGAAAGGGCGCAGATCTTCGCTATGGCATAGACTGCAATGTATATGCCTCCAAATATTATCACCAGGCCGGCGCACATTGCGAGAATGCCCGTGATGCCGGTGATGCCGAAGCCGGGGATCACGAACACCTCGGCAAGCAGCAGCAGCAGGCCGATGCCGAACAGCAGCACGGCTTCGAATCCGGCCATGTAGGCGAACAGGTGGCCGCCGAAGAACAGGGCGAAACAGACGAGCCCGAACCAGCCCAGCAGGCCCCAGCCGAACACGAGGAATTCGAGAACGAGGCACCAGAAGCCGATCGTGAACAGCAGCACCGAGATATTCGGGCTGGTGAGCCAGCGGGCGATCGTCTCGCCCGAGGTGGGGGTGGTGCGTTCGAGGCTGGCCTGTTCGAGGTTGAGGCGCCGGAGAATCCCGTCGGTGGAGGTGACGACGGCGTCACAGAAGCCGTGCTGGAGGGCGGACTCGCTGGTGAGGGTCAGGATCTCGCCGCGCTTGCGAAGGCCGGGAATCGCGTCGATCTCCTTGTCGACCATCGATGCGGCCAGCACCTTCGGTCGTTTCCGGGCCTCGGCGGCGGCTTCGAACTCGGCCCGGAAAGCCGAAACGAGCTTGGCTTCGGCAGCCTGGATGGCGGCGGCGCCGAAGACCCTGATCGGGGTTGCAGCGCCCATTTCCGCGCCGGGTTCCATATAGATGCGGTGGCAGGAAATGGCGATCAGGGCCGCGGCGGATAGCGCCCGCCCCTTCACGTGCGCCACGGTCGTCACCTTCGAGGCGAGCAGCGCGTCTTTCATCTCCTGGGCCGCGGTCACGAGGCCGCCGTTCGAGTTGATCTCGAGAATGACGGCTTTCACACCTTCCCGCTCGGCGCGGCGCAACATGCGCTGGAGAAAGAACGAGAGACCGCCGTCGATTTCCCCCGTGACGGGAACGATCATGACCACCCCGCCTGCCCCGCCCGAACCGGAAGAGGCGGTCTGGGCGCCGGTCGGAGCGGAAAGGAAGACGAGCAGCGCCGAAAGAAGGAACAAGAAACCCGCGAGACGGTGAAACCGTCCCGCGGGTCGATCAGACATGGTGCCGTTCACAAGGTTCACTTCCGCCGCCGCTGTTTGCGCCGGGCTTCGGCCGCCTTGCGCTTCTGCTTCTCGCTGGGCTTCTCATAGGCGCGGCGCCGCTTGATTTCCTTGATGATGCCGGCCTCCTGGCACTTCTTCTGGAAGCGCTTCAGAGCTTTCTCCAACGGTTCATCCTTCAGAACTCGTACTTCTGCCATACTCTTTCACCCCCCTCCGTCATCGTATCACGAGGGGAACACGATCTCTCCGCATGGTTCATCCCGGGGGCCAGCGGAGCTGGCGCTTGCCGAGAAGATGGAAGTGAATGTGATCCACCGTTTGTCCGCCAAACTTTCCGCAGTTCGTGACGACCCGGAACCCCTCTTCGAGACCGAGTTGCGAAGCGACCTGCCGGATCCCCTGGAAGACGGCGGTCAGAACGGTGCCGTCGGCCGCTTCGGGATCGACGAGGCTTGCGATGTGCCTGCGAGGTACCGCCAGAACGTGAACCGGTGCCTGCGGGTTCAGGTCGCGAAACACGACGACATGCTCGTCCTGGTGGACGATGTCGGCGGGAATCTCGCCCTTCGCAATCCTGCAGAAAATACACGTATTCATGGGTGAAATGCCATACTACTGCATCATTCCTCCCGTGTCAACAATCCCGTCACCGGTTCGCAGAAAGATGATGATGCAGGGATGAATCACGTTCCACCCCCACGAACATTCAGTGAGACGTAGGGGCGCATCGCGATGCGCCCGCCCCGCACAACGGTACGGAAAAAATGTTTTGAAAAAACCGCTTGACTCGGTACACGTGATTTGGTAACATAACGACATCGCAACGGACGATTAACCGGGGCGTGGCGCAGTTGGTAGCGCATCTGGTTTGGGACCAGAGGGCCGCTGGTTCGAGTCCAGTCGCCCCGACTGTTGTAGTGAAATGCGGGAATAGCTCAGTTGGTAGAGCGCCACCTTGCCAAGGTGGATGTCGCGGGTTCAAGTCCCGTTTCCCGCTCTGATCGAAGGCCTTTGGCCGTGAGCGCCTGTAGCTCAGGTGGATAGAGCAACAGCCTTCTAAGCTGTGGGCCAGAGGTTCGAGTCCTCTCAGGCGCGCCGTTGGGTGCCCTGGTAGGTTTTGGCTACCATGGACAGAGTAGCACAATGGTAGTGCACTAGATTGTGGATCTAGCCGTTGCGGGTTCGAGCCCCGTCTCTGTCCCCATCCAAAGTTTGCAGGCGCTTGTAGCTCAATTGGATAGAGCAACGGACTTCGGATCCGTAGGCTGAGGGTTCGAATCCTTCCAGGCGCGTATTCGGGCCGTTAGCTCAGAGGCAGAGCACCTGCCTTTTAAGCAGGGAGTCGTTGGTTCGAGTCCAACACGGCTCATCGTTTTATAGATTTGGCAATAACACTTCTCCGGAAGTGTTCGGGCCGTTAGCTCAGCTGGTAGAGCAGCTGACTCTTAATCAGCGGGTCGCAGGTTCGAGTCCTGCACGGCCCACCCGCAGACTCCCGGTGCGCAAGCATCGGGAGTTTGTTTTTTCCCCCGATTGCTGGTATCCTTCTCCCCGAAGTCACGGACAATCCAGACTGCATCGAGGTGTACCATGCGTGCCAGCCGTATCCTGGGGGCCGCTCTTGCCCTGATCCTTTCCGCTTCCCCGATAGCGTTTGCCAACAGCGCCAAGCTGCACGTCGATGTCGGCCTGAACCACTTTTACAAGAAGCGGTATCTCGAGGCCTTCAAGGAGTTCCAGACGGCCGCCGAGATCGACCCGAAATACGCCGAGGCCCGCTACAACATGGGCCGCGTCTACAAGATCCAGGGCTTTCTGAAGGAAGCGGCGCTCGAGTTCCAGGCCGCGGTCGCGATCGATCCGAACTACCTCGCCGCCCGCCGCGAACTCGATTCGATCAAGAGCTACCTCCAGCAGGATGTCTCGGCGGCCCTGAAAATCCAGGGCCAGGAAGAAGCCCTCCGGCAGCGCGTCCAGGAGGCCGGCACCAACACCGCCGAGAAGCGCGCACAGGAGCTGCTCCGCCAGGGGAAGACGGACGCCGCCCTCCAGGCCTTCGTCGAGGCCGTCCGCAGTGACCCCTACAATGCCCGCCTGCACAAGATGGTGGGCTTTCTGAGTTTCAAACAGGGTCGGTACAGCAACGCCCTCACGGCCTACGAGCAGGCGAAACGCCAGGCGCCCGACGATCCCGAAATCGATTACGCGCTCGGCCTGATCCACCTCCGGACCCAGAACTACGAGAAAGCCGCCGAGACGATCGAACGGGCGCTTGCCGCCACGCCGAACATGATCAAGGCCATCTACGCGCTCGGCGAAGCCTACGAAGGCCTGGGCCGGTACGAGGATGCGACGTTCCAGTTCCGCAAATGCCTCTCGATCGACCCGAACCTTTCGGAAGCGCAGAGCCGGCTGCGGGAACTTGCCGGCCGCCTCAGCTACACCTACTTCTCGCGAGGTACGTATTACTACCAACAGGGCGAGTTCGAAAAAGCCGAGGCGCTGCTTTCCCTGGCCCGCCAATACGGCGCTCTGACTCCCGATCAACGCCGCCAGGTCGAGGAAATGACCGGGGCCGCGCGATACTGGGTGGGCAAGAAAAAGGCCGAGGATGCCGAAAAGGCGGTTCGGCGCGAGATCACGTCCAGCGCCTACATCGGCAAGCCCATCAGCATCGAGGATGTCGTCCGGAATCCGACGGCATACATGGGCAAGGCCGTCGAGTGGGAGGGCGATGCCGTGTATTCCGACGAATCACGGGGGAACGAGCGGTATTTCGTGAATATGAACGGAAGCGTGAATCCCGATTCCAACATGGATTACACATTCGGCATCGTTTTCCCGAAGAGCCTCCCCAACGATCCCCGCGTAAGCTCCTATTCGCAGATCCGCGTCAAGGGCAAGATCGTCAAGATGGAGAAGCTGCTGAACACCTTCACCACGGTTCAGAGCTCCCGTCCCCAGCCGATCATCGAGGCATCCGAGGTGTCCTTCCAGCGCGAAAGCTACCCCGAGGCATTGAATATTCGGTACTATTGATTGCCTTCCGCGCGGCCATTCCTCGCATTATTCGCGTAGGGGCGCATTGCGATGCGCCCGGATTCGCCTCGAGCGATGTGGCTTCGGGCACTGGGCGGATCACGATCCGCCCCTACGGCCGGTTGCGGCGGAACGACACGGTTTTCGACCGGCTGTGCGCCGGGTCGGTGTCGTTGCGGGCTAATTGATACCTGGAGATATCATTCAGGTCGTGCCGCGTGAACCCGTCGGCCTCATACAGCGCCGGGTTCCAGGCGTCGGCGTTGCCGCACTCGCCGTCCTCGGTTTCCCCGATCAGGATGTATTCCTGCACGGATGCATGCCGGCGGATCAGATACGTCCAGTCCCCGATCGGCATCCAGGACCAGATCACGAGCTCGGGATCGTATGCCTTCAGGGCTGCGGCGAGGTCCAGCCGCTCGACCGGAAACACCGTCTCGATGTTCCACGACCCGTTGTCGGTGGCGACGATGCGGATCTGGCGGGGATGCTCCCCCTTTTCCCTGCGGCGCCGGAACACCCGGTGGATCGCCTCGTTCAGATGCTTCGACAGCCGCCCATCCCCCGCCCCGACCTCGAGAACCCGCGACCAGCCCGCATCGACGATGTACGCCGCGAGGGCGTTGACATGCGTGCGGTTGAACACCTCGAACACCGGCCGCGTCTTGTGGATGAACAGGGCGTCCCGCTCTTTCTGCGAAAGCGCGCAGAATGCCCGACACGCCTCCTCATACGAAGGAAACGCCTCACGCCGGAGGTGGTCGATCGGATCCTTGTCAGCCATGATTCCCTGAATATACGACACCCTGCCGCTCTTGTGAACGCCTGGCATCTTCAGATGAAAACAGCCGGGAGCAGTTCTGCCCCCGGCTGTCGGTGAATCGAGAAGCGACGATTACGGCTGAGCAGCCGCCTGCTTCGTCATCGTGATGGTACCGTTCGGAATCTCGGCATGGGGATTGGTCGACGTCGACTCGATCGTGCCGTTGAAAGTACTGCCCGAAAGGGTGCCGAAGAACCGAGCCTGGGTGTGATCCTCATCCGCAAACCGCACATATCCGGCAACCTTTCCCCCTTCGGAAACGACGAACCCGTTCACGGCAACGAAAGGCGGCAGAGAGTCCGGCTGGGAGTCGGAGAACGACTGGATGAGGCCATTGGCGTCGATGACGACGGTGAAGGCGTCTGCCGTGGCGCCGTTCTGTGCCGTGCCACTCCACGTGCCCTGGCATGCGGCTTTGTTGCTGATCTTGATTGCCGCCCCGGCTTCTTCGATGCCACCGTTTTGATTCCGGGCCTCATAGGTGGCACCGGTTTCGCTGGTCATCGTGGCGGTGACATTGATCGTTGTCTGAGGGGTGAGCAGTTGCATCTGAAGTCTGCCGTTCGCCAGAATTGCATAATTGCCGCTGCTGAAATCGAACATGTTGGTGTGGGTCAAATGACCGTTGAGATCGGCGTGGAAAGCGCCATACTCGTTATCCCCGCTGGGATCCAGGAGCCACCAGCCATGGATGGTTTCGTTGGTCAATACATTGGTCACCTGGCCTGCGGCGGTGGTGGCATCGGCGTTGAAAGCTGCCAGATCGACATTTTCGAGCGCTTCGGCATTGTTTGCGATCGTGTTCGAGATGTCTTTGGCGATCGATGCAATTCGGTCGCGGCTGTTCTGCGTCTGGCCTTCCAGGAAGTTTTCGAAGCTGGGAGCAATGGGATTGTTGGCCACCCATTTGCTGTACACGAGAACGCTTGCCGTTGTCGAGGCGTCGACGCTGAGGGGTGTGATGTCACCTTCCGAGATGCTGTTGTCGACGAGCATGCCCTTCAGCATGGGAATGGCAGTATCGCCTCGGACCAATTCGACCAGATACTCCGTACCTGCGATGGGCAGCGAAGCCGTTCCGACGATCTGGGTGTTCGTGGGGGACGTTGCCACATCGACAAAAACCGGAGTGCCGGCGGCTCCATTCGTATAGGGGGTGACTCTGAACTGGAGTTTTTCAGCAGCAATGCTGATCGGTGCCACTTGCCCGCGGACAGCAGCCGCAAAGGGGATTGGTGCTGCGCCGCCCGCAGCGCCTCCTGTGGATGCGACGATGGCAATCACAAATGCAGCTCCCAGAAGGGTGCCGATACCACCGCCGCCGCCGCAGCCGGCGACGACGATCATGGCGCCGATCAGGGAGACGCCGAGCATGAGACACAGGAGCTTCCTCATTTTGGATATTCCTCCACAACCTTCAAATTTTTTCGTGACCGGGAATTGAAGAACGTCCGAGAGAATAGCACACTTTGACGTTCGGTGAAAGCAACGGCACCGATTGGGGCCTGGCGATCGTCGAGTCCTGGAGCCAACGTGGAGGTTCGAGGAGTCTGTCTGGGGCGGGGCGGTACGTTCGATCTTTGGGCAGGGTGTGCAGAAAATTGGCAGTTCGGGATCCGGGGAGGAATGCCGATACTTTTATGTACCGCATTTGGGGCTGATATTCAGGCAAACCGTAAAGTGGCATGAATGTTGCTTCCTTGATGCGTTCACAACGTCCGGAGCAACTCGTCAGAGCAAACCGTCCGGCAGCTTTACCGATCTGATGGAGGATCCATCCCCATGTTCCGCAGTATTTCGATCGTTTGTTTTGTCATCGTTTGTCTGTTCAGCTTTTTGGCAGCGCCGGTCTCGGCCCAGGGCTACAATGACCTCGAGCTGGCCCCGGTCAGCGCCCCCCAGGGTTTCGAAAACAGCGTCAGCTTCGAAATCGCCTATTTCCAGAAGGTGAACGGTCAGAAGTTCGAAGTGTTCCCGCCGCGTGCCGAGAAAGAGAAAGATCTCGACCTGATCATGGCCCAGATCGTGCGCCATGTCATCGACACCGAATACAACGCCAAGGGCCGCTACCTCGACGAGACGACCCTCAACGACTCGACCCCCCAGGAGATCCAGCACCTCGTTTCGACCGACTTCGTCAGCAAGGCCTGGGGCAAATCCGGGCAGAAGGAAATCACGCATTACCTCCAGCAGAACAGCAACTTTCTCAAGCTGTTCCGGTTCGATGCCTATCTCGACTACGCCGATGACAAAGGCAGCTTCTTCAGCGGCCTCGACACGAACCCCGTCCTGTTCCGCTTCGGCCAGGAGCGCGGTCGCGACGTCGTGACGATCGTTTTCGTCAACCAGTCCGCCGAGTAACCCACAAAAAAACACCGGCCGGATCCCGCCTCGTGGCGGTCGATCCGGCCGGTTTCGTTTTCCGGCCGATCAGTTCGCGGAAGCGGCGCCCACGCCACTTCGGCTTTCACGCTCTTCGGTGGTCTTGCGGAGATAGTAGTCGTAATCACCCTCGTAGGACTTCAGGGCGCCGTGGTCGATTTCGAATACCCGGTTCACGAGATGATGCAGGAAATACCGGTCGTGACTGACGATCATGACCGTTCCATCGAAGTTCTGCAGCGCCTCGAGAAGCACCTCGCGGCTGGCGATGTCGAGATGGTTCGTCGGTTCGTCGAGCACGAGGAAGTTCACTGGCTGGGCCAGCAGGCAGGCGAGCATGACGCGCGTCTTCTCGCCGCCCGAGAGGATCGATACCTTCTTGTCGGAATCGTCGCCCGAGAACTGGAACGCGCCGAGCAGGTTCTTGATATACCCGACACTGGCCAGGGGAAGCCGCTCCTGGAGCTCCTCGAACACGGTGCGCTCGGGCTTGAGCACGTCGCAGGAATACTGGCTGAAATATCCCAGTTGAATGCCTGCGCCAAGGCTGAACGTGCCGCCTGTTGCCTCGGTCTGCTGGCTCACGATCTTGAGGAACGTGGATTTTCCCGCGCCGTTGACACCCGTGACGGCGATCTTGTTGCACCGCACCACGGTGCCGGTGACACCCGAAAAGACGGGAACCGACCGGCCGTCGGGAAGCGGCCAGGTTTTCGCCAAGTCCTTGAAGCTTGCCACGATGTCGCCGCTGCGCTTCGATGGCGGAAACTCGAACTTGATGACCTTGGGATCGGGCGGCACGACGATCCGCTCGATCTTCTCGATCGTCTTCACCCGCGACTGGACCTGGGCGGCATGGGAAGCGCGGGCCGCGAACCGGGCGATGAACTCCTCTTCCTTCGCCAGCATCGCCTGCTGACGCTTCTGGGCCGCGAGGAGCTGCTCGCGCCGGATCACCCGTTCCCGCAGGTAGAAATCATAGTCTCCGCTATAGGTGGTGATCGTCTCGCCCGCGACCTCGATGGTGCGGTTGCAGACACGCGTCATGAACTCCCGGTCGTGGCAGGTCATCACCAGCGAGCCCTTGAACTCCTTCAGCCAGCCCTCGAGCCAGAGAATCGACTCGATGTCGAGGTGGTTCGTCGGCTCGTCGATCAGCAGCACGTCGGGATTCAGCAGCAGGATACGGGCGAGGGCGATCCGCATCTTCCAGCCGCCCGAAAAGGTTTCGACGGGCTGCTCCCACCGGTCTGGGCCGATGCCCAGGCCGTTCAGGATCGTTTGGGCGTGCGTTTCCTTTTCATACCCGTCCAGATGCATGAACTCTTCCTGGATCTTGCCGTAGCGGGCCATCGCGGCATCGTCGAAGCCCCCGTCGGGGTCGGCCATGCGGTGCTCGAGCTCGTGAAGCTCTTTCCCGAGTTTGTAGACCCTTCCGGCGCCGGCCAGCACTTCTTCGAGAGCGGATCTGCCCGCCATCTCGCCCACCGTCTGGGAGAAATACCCGACGACGATGCCGGGAAGCACCGACACTTCCCCTTCGTCCGGCTTCTCTTCGCCCGTGATCAGGCGGAACACCGTGGTCTTGCCCGCGCCGTTGGGGCCGACGAGGCCGATCTTGTCCCCTGGCCGCACCAGGAAACTCGCATTCTGGAACAGGATTCGTTTGCCGTACGAGAGTTTGACGTTCGATAAATTGATCATGACGTTCTGCCGTGTCTGTTTCTGAAATGGGGATGGAAAGCCGGCGACGAAACCCCGGCTTCAGGGCGTCTTTCGGACGAGGATCCAGGTCGTGCCGTGGCTGCCGGCCCGGCCGCAGGGTGGGAACACCTCCGCCTTCTTGAAAGTTCGCGTGGCTTCCGGGTGGTCCTTGCACTTGTAAATGCCGCCGATGACGCACCGGTCTCCGGTTTTTCCGTTCATGACATGTCCTTCGATTCCGCAGATTTCGATTGTCTCGAGGAAGAGCCCATGGTATCACAAATACAGAGAGAAATGGGCGGTTCGTGTTCGGACGAAAGCATAATGATATATAAAATAAGGTATACTCGTAAGGCGGGCGGCTGGATGCTGGGCTTCGCGCCGGGGGCGCCGGTGCGGCTGGCGGCTCTGCTCGTCGGGCTGATCCTGTGCTTCCCGATGGCGGCATTCCCGGCGAAGCCGGTCGCGAAATACCTGCCCCCCTCCTGGAAGAGTCTGCGCAGCCTGGACCTGTCGATGAGCCGGAACGGCATCGGGAAACTCCTCGTCGGACTGGCCGCTCCGGACCTGGTGCCTTCTCCCGAGGAGCTTGCCGCGGGATTGAAACAGCCGGTGCGGTTCCCGGCCGCATCGCCCCGGTCTTCGGATCCGGCGCGGTTCGCTGCCGATCCCGTCGTGGTGCGGGTGCTGACGGCGAACCTCTTTCTCTTGCCGCCCCCGTTCGCGGCCGATCATGAGGCGCGCATGGACGAGTTCGCCCGGATGGTCCGGGGCAGGAATCCCGATCTCATCCTCGTTCAGGAGGTGTGGCTCGAAGGGTATCTGGCCGGCCTGCGGGCGCGTCTGCCGGAATACGACGCTTTCGCCCCCGAGCCGGCCCTCCGCAATCCGACAGGCCTCGCCATCTTTTCCCGGCTGCCCGTTGGCGATGCGCGATATCGCCTGTATCCCTCCCGGCTGGATTTCAACATGGAGGAAAAGCTGGCGGACAAGGGGTTTCTCGCCGTCGAATGCTCGATCGGGGATCGGCCCTTCTGGATCGTGAACACCCATCTCTACGCCCACAAGGGGGAGCTCGAGCGCAGCTTCACCGAAGCCCAGTTCGACACCGTGAAGGAGTTCTGTGCCGGTCTCGACGGGGCGGTCATTCTCGGTGGCGATATGAACATGGAGCCTTCCGTGTTGTTCCCGCGTCTCGGGGGAATGTTCTCGGTCGAGCCCGAGGGCGGCCGTACGGCTGTGAGGGGCGGGCCTGAGCGACGCATCGATTACGTGATGACCCGTTCATCTGCTGACTGGCATCTTGCGGGGCGATCGGAAGTCGTGACGGAGCCGATCGTTTCCGATCATTTTCCCGTGTCGGCAGAGATCACGCTTCACCGCGGAATGGCCGGTGCGGTGCCCGGCCCGTCGATGCGGGAGCAAAGAGGGGGCGCGTCCACGGGGCGGGCGGACGGTGTGAAATGAGCATGGACACCGGGGGGGCGAATCACAAGCGGACGGCCTTCTGGCTGTTCTGCGGCTTTTTTTGCTTCTATTTCCTGGGTCTGGGTGGCCACATCTACACGCCGGATGGGACCGTCATGTTTCACGTCACCCGGAATCTGGTGATGCATGGGAGAAGCGATATTCCGGAACTTGGCTCCTGGCCTGATTTCGGAGGGGCCCGGCAGACCGATGCGGAAACGGGGCGGCGGTTGTTTTATTCGAAATATGGCGTGGGGCTCTCGCTCTGCGCCATTCCGGCCTTCATTGCGGGAAAGGCGCTTGCTCCGCTGGTCGGCGAGCGAGAAAAAGAGCTCTTTTCGAATGCGGACATGAGAACGCATTACGAACTAGCCGGCGAGTTTGGAACGGCGACTCCGACGGGCAGGCTCTGGTACGAGGCCGAAAAGGAGAACTTCGACGTGGCGTTCGAAGCGTTTTCCGTGACGTGGACGATGCCGCTTCTCGTTGCCGGTATCGTCGCGGCGCTGTTTCTCACCTGCACCGGGCTCGGATACCCGACGCGGGCCTCGCTCGGGCTTGCCGTCATGGCCGGCGTCGCATCCCCGCTGTGGCACTATTCCAAAGAGTTTTTTTCCGAACCCCTGTCGGGATTCGGGCTGGCCTGGTTTTTCTTTCTTGCAGTTGCCGAAGCGAAACGGCCCGAGCCTGGACTCGGATGGCTCCTGTGCGGAGGGGCGCTCGGCACGCTTCTGGTGGCGAAGGTCGCCAATGCCGTCATTCTTCTCCCTTGTCTGCTGCTTTCGATCATGTATATGTATAGATATTCCATTCGCGGGATGGGGAGGGGGATGCTCCTCGTGATCGCCGGAGCGGCTGTCGGGGCGGGCATCGTTTGCGCCTACAACGTTCTGAGGTTCGGATCCGTCTGGTCGACCGGGTATGGTGACGAGGTCAACTGGTGGACCACCCCGTTCTGGGAAGGGGTGGCGGGACTGCTGTTCAGCCCGGGGCGTGGGGCGTTGATCTACTGCCCGCTTCTGTTTCTTGCGTTGGCCGGATTCCCGGCCTTCGCCCGCCGGTTTCCCCGGGAATCCGTGTTCATTGGTGGGGTGTTTGCCGCGCACCTTCTGCTTTATGCAACATGGCATGTATGGGAGGGCGGCTGGTGCTGGGGCCCGCGCTTTCTGGTGCCCGCCCTGCCGATCAGCCTCATTCCGGTCGTGACGCTGTTCGAACGGCCCCCGGCCGGCCGATTCTCGAGGCTGGCGATCCTTCTGGTTCTTGCCCTTTCGCTGGTCGTCGCGTTCAATGGTGTCATCGTAAGTTATAATGATTATTATAAATGGATAGACATCCTGTGCCGGGCAGGCGGGGCGGGTTCCACCCGGTTCGACGTGGAAAAAAGCTTCGCTCTCATGCGATGGAGCTGGGAACACTCCCCGCTTCTGAGATACTGGGGATTCCCGGTGAAGGATTATTTCGTGCTTCCGCGCGCCATTGCGCATCCGGGCCTGGTCCTGGCCCTGCTGGGCGCGGCCCTGCTCGGATTGATCGGAAGCTGCTGGCGTCTCGGGCGGGAACTGGCTTCTTCAGACCTGCCCGGGGTACAACGCACGTCATGAATCCCGGAGGAACACGTCACCATGAGCCATGAGGCCGTTCTGACCGGCTGGCGCCGGACCTGGCACGAGATCATCTTCGAGTCGGACACGCCGGCGGGTCGTGCCTTCGATCTGTTGCTGATTTTCAGTATCCTCGCGAGCTTCGGCCTCGTGGTGCTCGAGAGCGTCGCCTCGATCGAGGCCGGATACGGCTGGCTGCTGCGCGCCGGCGAATGGCTCTTCACAATATTGTTCACGATAGAATATGTCATGCGCCTGGCGTGTGTCCTGCGGCCTTGGAACTATGCGACCAGCGCGCTCGGCCTGATCGACCTGCTGGCGGTTCTGCCGACCTATCTCGCGGTGCTGCTTCCCGGTGCCCACGTGCTGATCTCCCTGCGTATCCTGCGCCTGCTGCGCATTTTCCGTATCCTCAAGCTGGGTCATTACCTGAGCGAGGCTGCGGTACTGCAACGGGCGCTGGCGGCGAGCAAGCCAAAGATCATCGTCTTCCTGCTCACCGTGTCGGCGCTCGTTACGATCATCGGCTCGGTCATGTACGTGATCGAGGGGCCCGAACACGGCTTCACGAACATTCCCGTGAGCATCTATTGGGCCATCGTGACGATGACGACCGTCGGGTTCGGCGACATCACGCCGAAAACCCCTCTCGGCCAACTGTTCGCGGGCATGGTCATGATTCTCGGCTATGGCATCATCGCCGTGCCCACAGGCATCGTCACCTCGGAGATGACCCGCCAGGCCAAGAAGGCCGACGAGAAGGTCAGCTCCCAGTGCTGCATGGCCTGTGCCGCCGAGGGACACGATGCCGACGCGAAGTTCTGCAAATACTGCGGCGCGGCCTTGTAAAGGCGCAGAAAAAACGGGCTGCCACCCCGTGGTGACAGCCCGTTCCGACGGATTTCGTCAGGGGATCAGGCGATCCGCTCCTTGCCCTGCTTGATCAGCTTGGCGAGCAGACCGTGGATATCCTTGAATCGGCTGGTGAGGATCATCGAGGCGATGATGTAGGGCTTGTAGCCGGCTTCCTTGTAGGTCTCGATGCGGTACCGGTCGAACACGCTGGCGGCGACTTCGCCGGCCTGGCATGAGACGTCGGTGATGTCGGCGGGCAGGCAGTGCATGTACAGCGCCTTGCCCTTCTTGGTGAGCTTCATCATCGCCTCGGTGCACTCCCAGTCCTTGAACTTGGCGTTGTTGGCGAGGCACTGCTTCTCGAGGGCCTTGAGGCCGTCGTGGTCCTTCTTGCGGAGCAGTTCGGTGCGCTTGCCCATGACGGCGTACGGCGCCCAGCTCTTCGGATACACGATGTCGGCGCCCTTGAAGGCTTCCTTCATGCTGGTGCACTCGGTGAACGAGCCGCCGCTCTCCTTCGCGTTCTTCTTGGCGACCTTGATGACGTCCGGAATGAGCCCGTACCCCTCGGGGTGCGCCAGGGAGACCTCCATACCGAACCGGGTCATCAGGCCGATGATGCCCTGCGGCACGGAAAGGGGCTTTCCATAGCTGGGCGAATAGGCCCAGGTCATCGCGATCTTCTTGCCCTTCAGCTTGTCCAGGCCGCCGAAATGCTCTTTCAGCCAGGCCAGATCGGCCATCGCCTGGGTCGGATGGTCGATGTCGCACTGGAGGTTCACGACCGCCGGCCGCTGGGGCAGCACATCGCGCTTGAAGCCGTCGTCGAGAGCCTCGCCGACTTCGCGCATGTAGGTGTTGCCGGCGCCAAGAAACATATCGTCGCGAATACCAACGACTTCCGACAGGAACGAGATCATGTTCGCGGTTTCCCGGACCGTCTCACCGTGGGCGATCTGGGACTTGCCCTCGTCGAGGTCCTGGACGGCGAGGCCCAGCAGGTTACAGGCCGAGGCGAACGAGAAACGGGTGCGGGTCGAGTTGTCCCGGAACAGGGAAACGGCGAGGCCGGAGTCGAAGCACCGGGCGGAAATATTTTCCCTGCGCATGAGTTTGAGCAGGTCGGCGATCGCGAGGATCTGCTTCAGTTCGTCGACGGACTTTTCCCAGGTCAGCAGGAAGTCCTTCCCGAACATCTTGCTCTTGTAGCTCTTGATTTCTTTCAGCAGGGAATTCAAATCAGACATGGTCTCCATTCCTTTTTCATGTATTTCCGCACACGCCGAACCATGGTTCGACCGCAGGGACGAGGTGATTATATCCAACGCCCAAGCATTCCACAATAGGGCGCACGGGCCTCTAGGGATATCGGCCGTGGGGATGAACAACCGAAGGGGAATCTCCCGCGCTCAGCCGGGAAGCCGCAGCCGCTCGCCCCGGCGTATGATCAACCCGTCGTCGGCCAGCCGCCGGATCATGGCCTCGAGCCAGGACGTGTCGTGATCGGGATCAAAGGCTGGATCGATCAACGGCCCCAGCCCTGCCACACCAAGCCCGGCAGGAGCTTCCCGCACCAGGCGCAGGATACGCCCCCGGAAAATGCGGTCGGGATGCGGTTTGTTGCGGTGCTTCCGTTCGCGGCTTGCCGCCGATGTCCGCGCCGGCGCGGGATGGCGGCCCTCGATGAAGCCAGTGCTGACGGGACATGCCTCGGCGAGCGGGCAGGTGGTGCAGAGGGGCTTTTTGAGGCAGACCCGGCTGGCGAGGTCGAAGAGGGCCTGCACGAGATCCGCGAACCGCCGGGTGCCTTCGAGGAATCTGCCCAGGACGGGCTTGAGCTGGGCATCACCAGACGGGGCCACCTGAATTGCGCCATCCGGCCGCCGGCGGCCCCCTTCCCGCCTCGCGCCAGGCGCCTCGGGATGGGGGAGGCCCAGCAGCAGCCGGGCGCCGACGCGGCGAATGTTCGTGTCGATCGGGACGGCGTGTTTCCCGAGAGCAAACACCGTCATAGCGGCAGCGGTGTAGGGGCCGATCCCCTTCAGCTGCAGCCATTCGTCCTCGCTTTGGGGAAGCCCGCGGCTGACGATTTGTCGGGCGATCTCCTGCAGGGCGAGCGCCCGGCGGTTGTATCCGAGCCCCGCCCAGGCCCGGATCACCTCGGCGGTGCCGGCAGAAGCGAGGGATTCCCAGGTGGGGAACCGTTCGAGCCAGGCCGGATAATGGATCAGCACGCGCGGCACCTGGGTCTGCTGGAGCATCACCTCGCTGACGAGGATTTCATAGGGATCCCGGGTGTCGCGCCAGGGGAGATCCCGGCCTGCGGCATCATACCAGGCCAGAAGTTCCGTGAGGATCGTTCTCTGTGTGGATTCTGCTTTCATGGCTCTTTCGTGTCCGGACAAAGCTCCTGTGCCCCGGAGCATGGGAGAAGGGGAGGCAGACCGAGGACAATATTCGCAGATGACACGGATGACGCGGATGAACGGGGAAATCGTGCGGCATCCAGCATATACCAGACGCGGAGCTGGTTCCACTCTCGAGTGACACGGGCACGACAGGCGCACCTGAGAACGCAGCTTCCAGGAATGCCCTGTGGTGGGGCTGGCTCCAACTCCGTTCGGGGTGATGTGCGGCCGGCATCGGGATATTGCAGTGCGCTCGCGTCGAAGCGGCATGATGCCGATGGACATTTTGCGACGCAAAATATTTTCTTGCAAAACTGCGCGCAAAGGTGTATTGTGAAATTTCGAACGAACCGGCCATGCGGGCATTGGTCCTTGCAGTCCGGGGTGTCGACGGTGCATCGACCAGATGCGGAACCGCCGGGACAAAGTGCAAAGCAAAACACAGGAGAAGCCGACGATGTTCGAACTCAACGACGATCAGAAGATGATGCAGAAGCTGGCCCGCGAATTCGCGGAGAAGGAACTCGCTCCGGGAGCCGAGCATCGGGACGAGCACGAGGAGTTCTCGCGGCCCCTGTACGATGCGATGTGCGCGCTCGGGCTGAGCGGTATCTGCTTCCCCGAACAGTATGGCGGCGCCGGCGCCGACACGCTTTCCTACATCCTCGCAATCGAGGAGCTGTGCCGCGCCGATTCCGGCATCGGGATCTCCCTCTCGGCGACGGTCTCGCTGTGCGCCTGGCCGATCTTCGCGTTCGGAACCGAGGAACAGAAGAAGAAGTATCTCACGCCGCTGTGCGAGGGCGAGAAGATGGGCGCGTTCGGCCTGACCGAGGCCGGCGCAGGAACCGATGCGGCGAGCCAGAAGTCCACGGCGGTTTTGAATGGCGATCACTATATTCTCAACGGCACCAAGATGTTCATCACGAATGCCGGCGAAGCCGAGATCTACATCGTGTTCGCGATGACCGACAAGGCGAAGGGCACCCGAGGGATCTCCGCCTTCATCCTGGAAAAGGGCATGCCCGGCTTCTCGTTCGGCAAGAAGGAGCGCAAGATGGGCATCCGTTCGTCCCAGACGATGGAGCTGGTGTTCAAGGACGTCCAGGTACCGGTGGCCAACCTGCTCGGCAAGGAAGGCGAAGGGTTCAAAATCGCCATGGCCACGCTCGACGGCGGCCGGATCGGCGTCGCGGCTCAGGCCCTGGGGACGGCTCAGGCCGCCCTCGACGCCGCGATCAGGTATGCGAAGGAGCGTGTCCAGTTCGGCAAACCCATCGCCGCCAACCAGGCCATCTCGTTCATGCTGGCCGACATGGCCGCGAAGGTGGATGCGGCGCGGCTGCTGACATGGCGGGCCGCGGCCCTGAAAGATGCGGGAAAACCGTATTCGAAGGAGGCGGCGATGGCCAAGATGTACGCCTCCGACACGGCGATGGAAGTCACCACCGATGCCGTCCAGATTTTCGGCGGCTACGGGTACAGCCGCGAGTATCCCGTCGAGCGGTTCATGCGCGATGCAAAAATCACCCAGATCTACGAGGGCACGAACCAGGTCCAGCGCATGGTCATCGGCGGCGCGCTCCTGAAATGAACTGATTGCAACGCAAAAGAGGCAGATCATGGAAATCATCGTCTGTATCAAACAGGTGCCCGACACGACCGAGGTCAAAATCGACCCCGTGAAGAACACGCTGATCCGGGACGGCGTTCCGAGCATCGTGAACCCGTTCGACCGGATCGCCCTCGAGGCTGCGGTGCAGCTGAAGGAAAAGCATGGAGGCCGGGTGCGCGTGATCACCATGGGGCCGCCCATGGCGAAGGAGGCGCTGAAGGAGTGCCTGGCCGTCGGCGCCGACGAGGCCGTTCTGATCAGTGATCGCGCCTTCGCGGGAGCCGACACCCTCGCGACGAGCCACGCTCTCGCGGCGGCGATCGGCAGAATGGGCCCCGTCGATCTGATCCTGTGCGGCAAGCAGGCGATCGACGGCGATACCGCCCAGGTCGGTCCCGGCATTTCCGTCCGGCTCGGCATGCCGCAGGTCACCTATGCCGTGAAAATCGAGCTGGCTGGCGGGAGCCTGAAGATCGAGCGGGAAAGCGAGACCGGCTTCGAGACCTACGAGGCTGCAATGCCGGTGATGGTCACCGCCGCGAAGGCTCTCGCCCAGCCGCGATATCCCACCGTCAAGGGCACCATGAAGGCGAACCGCGCCCAGATCCCCGTCTGGACGGCCGCGGATATCGGGGCGGACCCGAAAAAGATCGGTCTGAACGGCTCCCCGACCCAGGTGCGGCGCGTGTTCGTTCCGCCGGCCCGGGCGAAGGGGGAGATCATCCGCGCCGGCTCGGCCGCCGAGTCCGTCGCTCTGCTGATACAGAAGCTCGGCGAAGCCGGGATCGTCTGACACGGAGGAACAGAACATGGCTGTCATCGTGAACAAGGATACGTGTATCGGGTGTGGGGCTTGTGTTTCGGCGTGCCCGTTCCAGGCCATCGAGATGCGCGACGGGAAAGCCGTCATCACGGACAAGTGCACCATGTGCGGCGCCTGCGTCGCGGTCTGCCCGGTCGGGGCGATCTCGCGCGAGGCGGCCGAGCGGGCGCCCGTTGCCGACAAGGCGGATTTCCGGGGCATCTGGGTGTTCATCGAGCATGAGGACGGGCGCGTCAAGGGCGTTGCCCGCGAGCTCCTCGGGGAGGGCCGCAAGCTGGCCGACACCCTGGGAGAACCGCTCGAGGCGGTTCTGATCGGCCACGGCGTCGAGCCGATGGCGAAGGATGTCTTTGCCTGCGGTGCGGACCGGGTCTTCCTGGCCGACGCCCCCGAGCTGAGCACATACAATACCGATGCCTATGCCCGTGTCTTCGTCGGGTTGAGCCGGGACCGCCGGCCGTCGGCGGTTCTGATCGGGGCGACGGCGAACGGACGGGATCTGGCGCCGCGGATCGCCGCCCTGCTCGAAACCGGCCTCTGCGCCGACTGCACCGGCCTCGGTATCGATCCCGAGGCAAAACTGGTCGTCTGGACCCGTCCCGCGTTCGGCGGCAACATCATGGCCGACATCGTCTGTCCCGATCACCGGCCCCAGATGGGCACCGTCCGGCCCCGGGTGTTCAAAGCCCCGGCTCCTGACGCCGCGCGTTCCGGGGAGATCGTGCGGGTGCTGTTCCGCGCTGCTCCCGAGGACATCCGTGTCCGGCTCGTCGACGCCGTCAGGACCTGTGCCGGCGGCATCAACATCGAGGAGGCGGAGATCATCGTTTCGGGTGGCCGCGGTATGGGCAAACCAGAGAACTTCCGGGCCATCCGGGAGCTCGCGGATGTCCTGGGCGGAGCGGTGGGCGCTTCCCGGGCGGTCGTGGATGCCGGCTGGGAGCCGGTGATGCACCAGGTCGGCCAGACCGGCAAGACCGTCGGGCCGAAGATCTACTTCGCCTGCGGCATCTCGGGGGCGATCCAGCACCTCGCCGGCATGTCCTCGTCGGATCTGATCATCGCGATCAACAAGGATCCCGATGCCCCGATCTTCCGCGTCGCGGATTACGGGATCGTCGGGGACGTCATGGAAGTCCTCCCCCTTCTCACGGAGGATTTCCGCAGGATCAAGGCGGCTCGCAAATAGCGGGCAATATACGAACAGACAGGTCACAAGGAGAAATCATGGAACAGGTCACGGCGAGAGAGCTGGCGTATGCGGATATCAAGGTCGGCGACAAGGCCGAGTTGTCGAAGCAGGTGACGGATGCCGACATCCTGGCGTTCGCGAACCTGACGGGGGATTTCAACCCGGTTCACGTGAACGAGGAGTATGCGAAGAAGACGCCGTTCGGCGGCCGCATTGCCCACGGCATGCTGACGGCCGGCATCATCTCGGCGGTCCTCGGGATGAAACTGCCCGGCGCGAACGCGATCTATATGAAGCAGGAACTGGCCTTTCTCGGCCCGGTCAAAATCGGCGATACCGTCACGGCCACCGTCGAGGTGCTCGAGAAGATCGACGAGAAGAGCCGCATCATCCTCCGGACCAGCGTCACGAACCAGGCCGGCAAGCTGATCCTCGACGGCAAGGCCACCCTGATGAAGAAATGACTCAGCGGGCCGTTCCGGAAAGGATGAAACGGCGTTTGAGGGTTTCGTAGGAGTTTCTGACGCGCTCGCACAGCTCGTTGCGACGCAACAGGTCTCCGGGAGCTCCGGTGGCGGCGAGTTGTTGCGCGGCCAGCCGGAGCTCTTCGAATTCCCGGAGATGGGCAGGGTCGGAATCGAGTGTTCCCCACTCCCCCAGAGCCTCGGCGAAGAGCGCTGCGGAAGATGCGATCCGGGTCGTATTTTCGAGCGCCGGGTTGAGTCCCGCGGCAAGCGCATCGAGTCGGATGAGAACCCGGAACAGGGGCTTCTGCGCCACGTTCTGGGCATACAGATCCGTCAGATCCGTGACGAGGAAATCCAGGTCGGGATGGACGCGGTCGAAACGGTTTTCCCGGAACTTCGCGTGGATCGCCCCGATGCGCTCGGCAATCCGGGCGCTCTGACCCCGCCAGACCGAGATGTCGGCGACCGGAAATGGCGGCTGTACGAGGTACCCGTTGTCGAACTCCAGCCACATCTGCATCAGACCGAGCAGGTGCTCCCGTGATTTCTGATAATCGCAGCGGTTGATCAACTCCCCCAGCGTTTTGACCTGGGCGATGAGCCGCCCCATCTGGCTGGTAAACCGCTCCTCGGGATTGGCGGACTGGAAGATCTGAATCAGACTGTCATCACATGCCGGCAAGACATGAGACCAGATCAGAAATAACAATAGTGACAGATATAATATCAGGCTGCGTTGAGAGGAAGATGCCGGTCGTATGCGCGGATTCGGGAGCGGATGTTCCATGGGGCTCATGGTAACACGAGCCATCGTGCGGCGGGAATTCTTTCCCTGAACCCGGATCGATCTTCCCGCGTCTTTCTCTTGGATGCTCTCGGCGGAGGGCTTCGAAAGGCGGATCATTATTCTTGCTGGGATATAATAATCGTGCTATGCTGAAGAAAAGGGCGGAAGCAACTCCGCCCATTCGCTCTTTTGTGTACACACGGAGGTTCTGATGACTCGAGCAGCCCCGTTGTCCTGTTTGTTGCTGGCGTTGGCCTGTCTCACCTGGGGGGCCTCGGCAGGGAGTGCGCAAACGGCCGTCATGGTCGACACCCGCCTCATGGTAATGACGCATCCCCTGGCTCAGGCGTTCGATCCGGCGACCCGCCGTTTCCGGGGTACATCGTCAGAGCCTCTGGCCGCCGGCGAGACGCGGCAAGCCGTCGAGGGCGCGATTGCGACCCTGACACGGCAGCTCGATGAGCTCCAGAGAGAATTTGGAGCCCAATTGAAGGGGGCCTCCGCCGACCGGCGCGCAGAGGTCGAGCGGTCGTATCTCGAACGCCGCCGTGCCCTCGAGGCGCAGTTGGGCGAACAGCGAGAGCGCCGGTTCACGGTCGAGGAAGTGCCCCTGCAGTTGGGCATGACCGGCTACGACGCCATCCTGCCGCAGATCCAGGTGATAGCCAACGATCTCCGGGCCGCGGTCCAACGGGTTCGGGAGGCATACCGGGCTTCGGCCGTCATCGATGTGTCCGGCCTTCTTCCGTTGTATCCCCCTTCGGGCAACTCGGCGGTTCTTGGGCAGAACTGCCACTTTTACTTCTGGCGGAACACGTTCCCTAAAAATGGAAACATATCCCAGGAATGGATGCTGCAGGCGAAGCGCTACTGGGCTCTGCGGGATCCGCAGTTGACGCCGGTGCCCTACGGTGCCCGCGATGCGCGGCTCGAGGCGGCCCGGTTGATGGCAGGGGGGAGAAACAGGTGATGCGTTCAATGAATCGGATATTCGTGGTTCTCGCGGCGTTTCTCGCGTTGTGCGGCGGAGCGGCCGTTGCTGCCGAGAACGGGGGGTGCGCCACCGTCGATACCCGGCTGTTGCTGATTCTGCACCCCCGTCTCGCCAATTTCGATTATGCCCAGGGCCGGCTGTTCCGTCCCGACATTGCCCAGCGCCCGCGGGAGCAGATTCAGAACGAGCTGGCCGCCTGCTGGGAAAAAGCCACGACCGCCGCGGCGAATGTCGCGAAAAAGCGGTCCCGGTTCCTGGAGCAGCGCTCCCAGATCCTTCAGAGGTGGGATGAAACCATGAACAGCATGTACGAGCATGCCGCCTCGGGATCGGCTCAGCCGCGCGATCACGACCGGACGATGCAGGAGTTCGACGCCCGCTACCGGGCCGAGCTCGCGAGCTGCGAGGCGGCGCTCGAGGCCGTCGATCGCGAGATCGTCGCCGCGCAGGAAAGCGCGTTGTCGCCGGTGTATCTCTCGACCCAGGACACCGAGCGGGAGGTCGCCCAGGCCAAAAACGAGATTTCGCAACTGATTGCCCAGGCGGCCCAGGAGAACCGGGTTACGATGGTTCTCGATGCCACCTTCGCCGTGACCGCGGTGTGCCTGGACCAGGGTATCGCCTGCGTTCCGCGCCAGAGCGGCTCGTTCGACACGACGACGGCGGCGCTGTTCCATCAGTTCTGCAACTGGGAAAATATACCTCCTGGTATGATTCCGATGGCCGACGGCACCAAGGTGGATGCTGCGGCGCATCTGGCTCCCCAGCGCATGAAGAACATGATCGACACGCTTCAGCAGCAGTTGGATGTGCGGCCGTACGTCCCGAACGGTCTGGCCAGGTTCTCGCCGGGAAATCTCTTCCTGTACGGCGGGAATGATCTGACGCCGGCCGTTGCCCGGAAAATGTTCGCTCAGTACCGCATTCCGGAAGAGCTCAAGAACAGCTACATGCTGTTCCTCAAGGAATATGCAAGCTTCGAGCAGGAGCGGGCCCGCCTGTCCCAGGACCCGAACACCGCGTCGCCGATTCCCGGCGTTCCCGTCCAGCGGTAACCGGATTACGAGGAAGGGGAGGATGATCCATGGCTAGATTGATTCGAGTGGCCCTGTTGGCGGCGGTGATGGCCTTCAGCCTGCTGCCCGCCCATGCTCAGCACGCCTTCTACAAACAGAACGGGGACTGTTATCTGCTGATCAGCGGTGGCCCGGCCCAGGGCGTGTATGCCCTGAACAACCTCACCAACGGGCCGGTCCGCCGGCTGTATGACCCGAGCGACTCGGCGTTCGGCATCGCGGCCTGCCAGACCTGGTCGGACCGCAACGGCATCGAAAAGTGGCTGTACACCTTCGTCGGCAAGACCCGGATGAACCAGCGGGTCACGGGCGAGGTTTCGGTACCGGTCAACACGGTCGACTGGAAGAATGCCTCCGTCGGCTACCCCGGGGAGCGGTGGGATGAAAAAATCATCACCTCGTATCACTGCGGCCGGAGTTTCATCTCCCCCACGGGCATCGGGCCCCACGGACCGAATGATTACTGCACGGCCCATTACATGGTCGGCGTGTACGGCTATAACGGCGATTACCCCTGCTACTGGCGTCCAAGAGGGGATCCCAAAAAGCCGGGAAACTGCCTGATCGATATTTCCCGCTATTATCACAGCTTCATCCGCGTCCGCGACTATACCAGCTACTATGGCGGCTGGACGCACTGGGTCGTGCGTGACAACATCACGGCGGATTTCAGGGATATCTCGCTGCACCGGTGGGACGTGGCCCGTTCGATCCTCAACGGAACCGGGTATCCCCAGGCGATCGCCAGCGTCAAGACGCGCGTCGTATCGACGCAGAGCCGCATCCACGAATGCCCTGACGGGTGCCAGCGCGCCCAGCCGGATGTTCCGATGCCCTCCGAAACGCCGCCCTTCGTCGATTTCGCCTACTCGACCAAACTCGGCAGAGCCTACCTGTACCAGCGTGAGCCGAACAGTCGGGACTACACCCTGGTCGGGCCGACGGCAGCCTCCTCGATCATCGGCGACCCGACAAATCTGACCACCCGCTCCATCGCGATCAGTTCCAAGGGGGTCGTCGCCGGAGCCTATGGCGACTGGATCTACCTCCTGGGAAAAGACGAAATCAACAAGTGGCTCCAGCGGGTCAACGTCCCCTTCCGCATCTCGAACCTCGATGACGTGGCCGTTTCCGACCAGTGGTGGCAGACGGGCGGCATCGTCTATGCCTTCGACAAGAGCCAGAAACGCGTCTTCAAATTCATCCGCAACGAGCGGGCGGGCACGATGTCCATTCCCGAACAGATCGTGGTGAATGCCGACGGCATCGTTCCCGACTCGATCAGCGCCGATGGGTACGGCAACCTGTATCTGGTCCGGACCGAGCGCAAGCCGGCTAACCCGGCGACGAGCTTCCTCCCGACGGATGCCGTGCGGTATGCCCGCACCGGAACGGATATTCTCGGAACCCCGATCTATACCGCCTACTTCAACCAGCTCGTCACGAAGTCCGTTTTCAAGCGCGACTATTATGCCGGCGGTGAGCCGAAGCCGATTTCCCAGAAGGTCGTGATCGGCACCAACTTCTACCAGCGTTCCTTCGTTGCCCGGACGCCGACCGACCGCAGCACCTGGATCTGGCAGGGGAATCCCAGCCTCATGCCCGGAACCCGGCCCGTCGACGAGAACTGCGTTGCCGAACTCGCCACGATCAACGTGGCGACGCCCCCTGAAGTGAACCGAAAAGACGGATCCATCGACATCGTCGGCCCTCTCGCCCAGGGCGCCACCGGTGCTCTCGAACGGGCCAGGACCCCCTACACCGATACGAACACCTACTTCTTCGAGGTCGAAAACTCCCCCCGGTTCGACGTCAACGGCGTGAATGTCGGCTCGACGAACGTCGATCAGGACGGCGACACCTGGATCGGCGGTTTCCCCTCGACGACCAAACAATCGACCATCAAATACTATTGGAAGATCATCCAGCTGAAAGACCGGTATGGCGTCGAGATGAACGGCGGCGCAGGAAAGGTGCTTCTGGACCAGGAAGCCGACAACACCCCCACGGCCAACTATCAGTTGCCCGTGAACCTCCCCGGCGGCGATTACCGCATCGGATGCCGGTGCACGTTCAAATTCTACGATTACACGAGCATCGACAAGGTCGGCGTGCTGTCGGACGAGAAGGAGAAGTATCTGTCCGGCGAACTCGTCGCGAAGAGCAAGGATGGAACCGGGTACTCCTGGGTGGATATCCACATCCAGACCGTTCCGCTCGTGAACTTCCCCGGCGGCGTCGGCATGATCATGAGCGGGATGCCCTCGGGCGGCGGCTACCAGTACCGCCCGCAGTCGCCCATGGACGGCGGAACGAGTTACTGCAACCCTTCCATCGAACAGCCGACCGGGCCGCGCTTCGTCGTTCCCGAGAAGTTCGGGAACTGGTCGTTCAAATTGCGTGATTCGAACTATAATATCTCGAGAAATAAAGACCGGCTCGCCGTCGGGGCCAATCTGCCTGCCTCGATGCTGAGCGTCAATCCTCCGGACCCCCGGGACAACCGGATGGTCGCCGGCACCCTGAAATGGATGAGCGAGCCGAGTTTCACCTGGGCGACCGAGCTCAAGCGCGGAACTGAAGGCCTTGTGAGCCGGCAGGCGATCACGAAGGAGCCCGTTCTCTCGTATGCCGACGTGAAGACCCTGTTCCCGCTGCCTTCTCAGCCGCGCTCGTACAAGCTCCAGGTGAACGGCAGCCGCTCCTACTCCTACCAGACCTACATTCCCAAGACCTACTGGATGAACGGCGAACTGATCACGGACTGGGAGCTCACCACGATGCCCAAGACCATCAAGATCGCCGCCGAGTGCGAGGTGGTGGTGACCGATGAGACCGGGCCGGCCGAGACGTTCCCCGACCCGTTCGATTCCGGGAAAACGGTTCAGGCGTTCTTCATGACCCCCAACTACCTCTACGGCACGACGGGGGAAAAGCTCGCCGACGTCGAGGCGCCGCCCGTGCAGAATCCGTTTGCCGTCGAGTATGTCGTCGCAGACAACAATCCGATGGGCAACGATTTCGCCACGGACAATCCGTCGCTCCTCACCTGGGCGGATCCGTTCTTCGGTCCAGTTCAGCCGCGTTGCCGGGTGAGCCACAATCCGAACAAACGGTTTGCCTCCTTCCGGTATCTCCAGCCGCTTCTGTCGGGGCAGATGCTTCCGGGGGCGCCGACATCCGCCGACAACCTATTCCGGACGAATCCGAACACCGCGATCCCTGGGCCTACGGCAAAATGGGCCCTCGAACAGCGCGACATCGTGAAGGCGGATTTCGGGACGACGGTTCCCTGGATCTCCCAGGCGAGCTACAACAAGTGTTTCTCCTACCGACGCTACATTCTCGCCTTCTCGACTCTCAGCCAGAATGCCGCCTTCTCCGCGAACAACAGCCCGGAAATGCCCCTGGATTACGCGAACAATACGCCCGGCTATCAGAATTTCCGGTATGGGCTGACCTGGGCCGAGGCGTGCGGACTGCAGACGCCCGAGACCAACTCGCCCTTCCTCAAGGGGCAGATCGTGATCCGCGACAACGACCGGCCGAACGCCTTCGTGAAGGGCGAGGAGGCCAAGAACGAGGGGGTGCTGTATTACGCTCCCACGAACATCCTGCCCGACAAGATGTCGAAGTGGTACCGCTTCGCTGCGGGCGAGACCGAGGCCAACCACAACGGCGTCCTGACCTGGAGCGGCATGCGCATCGCCGGCTTCGCCTCGGCCTTCCGGGTGCCCGGCAAGCTCGATGTCGTGGGCAAGATGACGGCCTACGGTTCTGATGACGCCCAGTTCGAGATCGACGTTCCGACCTTCTTCACGGCCATGGCGTGTGACAACACGATCGGCGTGGCCACGGTGAGCTTCACCCTGACCAAGGGCGGAGACCTGCTCGCGGACGGAACGACCCAGAAAAACATCCGGTACATCTTCCGCGAGCCCGGAACGGATTACCACATCCGGCTGACGATCGATGACCAGGCGCTCAACTGGCCGTCCGACGCGAATCGGCCGACATTCGCGTCCGCCAAGCGCAACCGCCGCGTTCTCGACTGCATCGTCGAGGTTCTCCGGACAAGGCTCGACATCCGCGTCATCGACCGGACCAACCAGGGCAGATGATCATGCCCCGGAACGGAGCGGGAATGGCGGGGGTGAGGCGCGGCACGACACTGATCGAGCTGATCCTCGCCTTCCTCATCCTCGTCATTGCCCTGCTTTCCGTTTCGGGTCTGATCAGCTTCGGCCACCGGGGCACACAGAAGGATTTCCGGATGGTTCAGGGAATCCAGTTGCTCGAGGACACGATGAACCGCTTCCTCGTCGCCTCGTGTTCCCAGCTTCTGACTGCCCTCCCGGGAACGACCCCCGTGACCTTCACGGCTCCCCTTCTCGGTATTCCCCTCGGCCCCATCCGTATCGGGAATACCGACTACGCCGTGAGCGCCACGCTTTCCAAGCAGGCGGTCAGCTTTTCCACCCGCGAACTCGACATCACGACCTCGCCGCCCGAATACGACCGGACCAGGCCCGCAACCTGGCGGTTCTCGGCCGCGACGGACCGGAACGGCCGGTATGACGGGGTGAACCTGCCCCACCGGGTGGTCAAGATCCATGTGATCGTCGGCTGGACGGAGCTGCTCCACAACGCGCAGCGACGGGTCGAAGCCGTATCTTTTGCCGTGGACTTCACGCCATGAACAGATTCTCCGGACAGACGACACGTTCGACGCGCGGGATGGCTCTGGTCATCGTTCTTGCCATCGCGACGGCGCTCCTGGTCATGGGAGCGTCGTATCTGAGCACGTTTTCCCAGAGCCGCTCGGTCAATCCGAAAATCCTGGAAAAAGTCCAGGCCGACCTGCTGGCAACGGGGCTGCAGAAGATCGCCCTGCTCAAGTTCAAGCGGTTCCCAGAGGACTTCTATCATTCCTGCTTCTTCCAGTTCGCCTGGGACGATCCGGTCAAGCGGCCGGCCCTGTTCAACTACAGCCCCACGCCGCTGGAGGTCTTCCACGGGGATCCGATCCTCCGGAACGGCGATGCCGCAGCACTGTTGCCGCTGTCCGTGTTCAATTACACGACGACCTACCGTCTGCTGTCTCACCGGGCATATACGCGGGATTCCGTCGAGATCCTCGTCGCGCTGCAGATGACCCGGACCAGCCCGGTTCAAACGTATGCCCTCAAGGTCGACGCCACGCGGATCACCGAACGGTGATGCTGACGATTCCCGCCTCCGGAAAGGTGCCTGTCCGATGAAAACACGAGGGTTCACGCTGATCGAAGTATTGGTGTCCGCCGGACTTCTCGGGCTGCTGCTGACGGGCGTCATGATGGCCTTCCGCGGCGGCAGCGAGTCGTTCAACACCGGGAACTGGCGCATCCAGTCGCAGAAGCGTGCCCAGGTCTTCCTGACGCGCCTCAAGGAGAATCTCGAAAAGGCGAACTACGCCGTCCAGATCCAGGGCGATGCCGGGACTCCCGAGCAGATGCCCGTGTTCATCAACCGCCTGTGGCACAATGCCGAAGCGGATTGCGGCACCTCAGCCCCGACCGCCGTCATGTGGTTCTCGATCACCAAGCCCTATACGGCCGCCCAGGCGAATCTGAACATCGCCGAGACGCGGGGACGATGGTCCGGCGTCAGCCTCCAGTGCCAGAACCGTGTTCTCACGCTGCGCCGGACGACGAGCGATACGGCCTACAACACCCCGCTGGCCGCGCCCAAATCGATGCCGGTCGGCGGCAGATTCGAGCCCGACGCCGCGTCCGTCGAGTTTTTCGAGCAACTCCAGGACGTCGAGTCGCTGCGGGTCAACACCCGCCAGACGGTCGATGGAACGATCGTGGAAGTCATCGTCCAGATGCGCCGGTATGTCGGCGGGCGGCCCCAGCAGGCCTGGATCCGGGAAACGTGCGTCTGCAAGCTGCTGCTCCCCGATCACGCGATCTCCCCGTTCTGAAGGATCATGAAAAAAATAGTAAGAACAATATATAAAATATGGCGGAACCTGCCGGCCGGTCTCGCCCTTCTGGCGATTCTGCCGCTGCTCGGCCCGGCCGCCCGTCTCCCCTCCCTCTGGGCCTGCAACTCGTTTTCGCACCAGTGGTCGTTGACGGGGCTGGAGGAGGAGACGGACCGTCTTCCGGTCCTCGCGACGCATGTTCTTCTCCGGAGCCTTCCGGAGCGGCTTGCCTCGGCTTCGACCGGCATGCCCTGGTTCCAGACGGCCTCGTCGGTGCTTCTGCTGGGGATCGATGCGGCGACGGACACGATCCGGGCTGATCTCGCAGCGATTGCGTCCGGAGAGAACGGCCGGGAGATCGCGGCGCCGGGCACGGGACACGGACCTGCGATGATGTTCCGGGCCGAGCCTGGGATCCAGGGCTCTGAGTCGTATGAGCTGCTCCAGCGGACGGCTGCCGAGACGGGGCGATGCACGGCCATGCTGCAGGTCGTTGCGGGATACCGCAGCCTCAGCCATTTTATAGACCTGTTGCCGATCAGGCTCGGCACCATCCGCTCCCAGGTCTTCGAGCGCATCGAGGTTCTTGTGCGGATAGCCGGACCCCGAGGGGAAATCGGCCTGGTCGGTCCATTGAAAGCCGAGGTGACCCTTTCGGTCGACACCCGGCTGAATCCCGGCAATGCGTATGTCGGCCGCCTCGAGTGGCATCCCGATCACAAGGCCGCGGCCCTCTGCGATCTCACCACGATGCTGACGGCTTCAGCGCCTGTCGCCGCCCGCTGATCCTTCCTTCGCCGGGTGTGATTCAGTCCGGGACGTGGAAGATCAACAGCATGACATTCTCGGGGAGGATCCTGGAGCGGAACTCGCGCTCGACGGCGGCGTCATAGATCGGGAACCACCATTCTGCATCCTTCGGCGCCTGGGGAAGCGTTTTCCCGGCCAGGAAAGACCGCAGCAGCTCCTCGAGCTGTCCGGGATTGGTATATGCATCGTTATAACTGATCAGGGAAACGACCCCTTCCGGATACCGCTCGACGGAGAAGCAGGCTAGGGAAGGCTTTTTGAGCAGGTCTGTCGCCGCACTGCCCAGGTCGATGATGGGGGTGATGTCGCCTTCGATGATCTCGTGAAGCCGGGCCGACCGGATATCCGACCAGGCGAGCTCGACGAGATCGGAGGCGATATACCCGAACCGTGCGTTCCGGTCGATCGCGTCGCCACCGGCATGCGATGTGTCTCCGGGCAGATAGCACAGCCGGTGGATTTCCCGGTAGATGTTCAGAGGGGTTCGGGCCGCTTCGGGGTCGGCCGCCTGGGGGCGGATGACCGAGTCCATGAACACCTCTCCGGTGAGCGGCTGTGGCTCGCTCGCCGTATCGGCGGAGACGGGGCGATAGGTGTAGGAACCTGTCGCCGCGGTCGCGGCAAGCCGGATGAAACCGCCGAACACGTATCCCTCGAGATCGCCGGCGCGCACGTGATACCAGGGGGCCGATTTCCCCTCGATCTCGACCGGCTTTCCGTCCATGGAAAGCACGATCAGCCCGGCATCGTATGGAAGCTTCCGCAGAGCGTTCGAACGGGCGTCGGCCTGTTCCCGGAGATTGACGCCGGAAGGTGCTGTCACCTGGCCGGCTAGCGGAACGGGCTGATAAGCTCCGTCATTCCATACCTCGCAGTATCCCGTCACCGACGAGCCGTCGGTGAGCCCGAACGTCGCTCTGATATACAGAGCCGTGGCCATCGAACCGAACGCCACGCCGGAGGAAAGGAGAAGAACCGCCGCGCAGAATGCTGTGGTCACCCGTATTTTGAACCATCTTCCACCGAACATATCAGCCTCCCGAAGAAGATACTCTCGTCTCACTATCTGCCGATGCTTTGCAGGAACCGCTGTCTCGTGATCTCCGGGGTGGTGCCGTGGAGCGCCTCGACGTCGAAGCCGGCAGGATTCTCGGGGCGCTGCGCTGGCAGCAGGTGCAGGCGCAGGTGTTCCTTCTTCCAGGACGTCGAGAAGGTTGTCCGTACCACATACCTGACCGTCAGCGGGCTGCCCGTCACGCGGGCGAGAGCGGAACGGGGCAGCTGTCCCCTGTAACGCCGGACGCCTCCGCCTTCGTCGACGAACGTCAGGGTTCCCAGAGCCTCTCCGGAAAAGCCCTCCACCTGCATGCGTTCCCCGATCTTTCGGTCCAGGGTGCCGATCAGCAGCGTGAACGTGACCGGCGAAGAATCAGCCTGACCTCCCTGGCGGCGGATCTGATACGCGATGCCGGGATTCTCGAAGCCGGCATTGGGTTTCATCAGCTCGTTCCGCTCGACCAGATGCTGTTCCTCCTGCGCATACACAGCTTCGGCGGCAGTGACGGCGGCGAGACCCTTCTCGTCCGGGGACGCCAGGAGCGCCACCTGGAGGCAGGTCAGGCGCTCGATGCGGGGATACAGCAGTTCGCGCTCGCTGCCGAGGGTGGACGTCCAGGCCAGGATGGCGGAATAGCGATCACTATAAAGTTGCAGGATGCGTGCCTGGGCTCTCGAGAGCGTCAGCCCGCGGCGGGCCAGCTGGCGGCGGATGGAATCGCAGCCCGGGATGAGGGTGCGCTGGATCAGCGGAGGGACCTGGGGAGAGCCGAGATTCGACAGGATCAGAGCCGGCTCGTGCGCCTGCAGGGGAGCCACGATCTTCAGAAACTGTTCATTCGTGACGGTTCCGGGCTTCTGTGCCGGTTTGGGGGCGGCTTTCGTGACGGGGAGCCATGAGGAACCCCTCGGGGATGGGCTCGCGGCTTGCTGCGCAGCCCCGCAGCCGTTACAGAAGCGGCTGTTGGCGGCCAGTTCCGTGCCACAGGAGTTGCAGGGAAATCCGGCCGCGGTGCCGGCGGCCAGGAGCCAGAACAGAGCCAGCACCCGAGATGCCTGCCTCATCACATCACCCCCGGAATGATTTCAGGGCCATGGTACCGCCGCCGGCAGTTCCGGGCAAGGGCAAGAAAAGTGATTTGCCTGGTGCGAGGGGTGGGAAAGTATGGTATAGTTCAGGAAATACCGTTCTACCCTGTACCGAGAGGACCGCCCCGCATGCTTGAATCCGTTTCCCTGTTCAGTCAGCTCTCTCCGGAAGAAATCCTTGAGCTCGATGCCATGCTTACCCGCGAAGAGATCCGTCGCGGCGAGATCATCTTCCAGGAAGGCGACAAAACCCGTGACCTCTTCGTCATCCTCTCGGGGGAAATCGAGATCAGCGTGCGTGACCTGACCGGCACGCCCAAAGTGATCTCCTGCCTCGGCGAGAACGAGTTCTTCGGGGAGATGTCGCTCCTGGACCGCACGGCCGTCCGCTCGGCGACCGCCCGGGCGACGCGAAACACCGTGCTGGGGAAGCTGCCCGCCACCACCCTCGAGCCGCTTCTCGACGCACAGACGCCCCTCAGCCGGAGCATCCACTGCAAGATCCTCCACGCCCTGAGCCGCCGCCTTCGGGACATCACCCAACGCGCCGCGGGGCTGCTCAAATCTCCCGAAACGACGAGGGCGCGCATCCTCGCCGTCGTTTCGGCCCGAAGCGGCTGCGGCAAGACCACGCTGGCGACGAACCTCGCCTACCTCCTGGCCCGGGAAACGGGCAAGCGGGTGTTGTTCATCGATCTCGACCGGCATTACGGCGACGGCAGTTTCCTGATGGGCGGGTATAGCCAGAAATCCGTGGCGACACTGTGCCGGGCCCTGCGCGGCTCCTCGTTTTCCCCCGAGGATCTGATGACGCATTTCACCCCCCTCGCCGAACGTCTCTGGATCCTCCCGGCGCCCAACAACATTCTCGAGGCCGAGGAGATGCGCGTCGAGGATCTCGTCGGCATGGTTCACACCTGCCAGAAGCTGTTCGATTACCTCATTCTCGATACCGACGAAGGGCTCAGCGAAACGGCCCTGAACGCAATGGAGATTGCCGAACGCACGCTGTTCCTGCTCGATTCGCGCGACATTCTCAGCGTCAAGAACACGGTGCGGTTTTTTCAGGCTCTGGCCAACCTCCGTTTCCCCGAAGACCGCATCACCGTCATATCGAACCGGGCCCGTGAAGAATATCGTACCGAATCCATTCCGACCACGCGTTTCCGGATATCGGCGACGCTTCCCGAGGTTCTGGATGCCTCGCGCCAGGAAGGCAAGACGTTGTACCAGGTGAACCCCCAGCACCGGTTCTGCGATGCCGTGCGGCATGTGGTCAAAACAGTCCTCCAGGAAAACGCCGCGATCGCTCCGGCTGGGGGGTTCCTGAACCGTATTCTCGGTCCGCAGCCCACCGGCGCCGGTTTCACCGCGGGTGCCCCGGCGCACGAGAGCGGCAACGGGAACGGCGTTTCGCTCGATCACATCCAGCGGGATACGATCACCGGCCTGATCCACGGGATCAAGCTGCTTCTCGAGCAGGGCCAGGTCACCGAGGCCGAAGCGGAGGCCCGGCAGTTGCTCCAGTATTGCCGTGACTCGAGCGAGTTGTACCAGGTGCTCGGCGAGATTCTCCTCTGCCGGAGCGTGCCGGAAGAGGCCCTGCTGGTGCTGCGCAAGGCGATCGATCTCGACCCCGCCAACGGCATGGCCATCGGGCTCGCCGGCTCGATCACGGGGGAAAAGCCGCTCGTCCTCAAAGGCATCGGCATCCTGCAGAACCGGCTCAAGACCTCGCCGGAGTTTCCCGACCTGATCAATGATCTCGGGCGCCTCCACTTCTTTGCCGGCCAGTTCGGCGAGGCGCAGAAGGCGTTCCGCCGGGCTCTCGAGCTCAACCCCGCGTTCCGGGAAAGCCGCATCAATCTGGCGATTGCCTACGGCGAAGACGGCAATCCCGCCGCCGGCCTCGAGGTGCTGGCCCCGATGGAAGACCGCGGCGTGCGCGGACATTATCTTGCCGGCTGTTTCCACCAGTTGCTCGGGCGGTTCCCCGAGGCCTACGCCGAGTTCCGGAAGGCGGCCGCGCATCTCGCCGATTACCACGACCTCCAGGACCGTCTCGAAAGCATGGCGGCTTACTTCCGGAAACTGGAAGCGCTTGCCGAGATGCACCGCCGGTATCTCGAGAGGCATCCCGGCTTCCCGGACCTGCACGTGAAGCTGGCGGATCTCTTCGTCCAGATGGGCGAGACCGGGGATGCCATCAAAGCCCTCAATGAAGCTCTGCAGCTCAAACCCGAGTATCCCGAAGCCCGCGCGAAGCTTGCGCGGCTGACCGGCCGGCCGGCCGGCCGATTCCCACCGGCAGCAGGGAAAATCCGCACGGTCGGGTGGCGCGAACGTCGAAACCCGACGCTGATCGGACGACGGTCCGGCACGGAAAAGTAATATATTCTAAAATATAATATTCTTCGGGAAGAATATTCCTGGCGTAATTCCCGGATCCGTGTTATACTGAAATCACTTCGATAGATTCATCCTCGTAAGGTACACAGTAGTGGTTTTGCATTTGTAAGCCATTTTGGGCCTCTTGCTGTGGGTGTCGGGTTCGGAGAAGTTCTTCAGGAGGTTCCAACATGGAACGTGGTACTGTGAAATGGTTCAACGAAGACAAGGGTTACGGCTTCATCACTCGTGAGAACGGCGAAAAGGATGCTTTCGTTCATCACCGGTCGATCGCCGGAACCGGCTTCAAGACCCTGGCCGAAGGCCAGGCCGTCCAGTTCGACATCGAGAGCGGCCCCAAGGGCCCGCAGGCGATCAACGTCAACAAGATGTAATCAGCCGATCTTCAAAAAAGCCCCCTTACGGGGGCTTTTTTTTATGCTCGTTTCACCGGTCCGGCAGTGATTACTGCCACGCGACCGCATGCGGGGAGGCACCGGATTCCGGGACGAAGCCCCGGCTCAGACCAGCTCGCCGCGCCTCGCGTAGAGGGCGTCGAAGATCGCTTCGAGGCCGGCATGCGTCCCCCGCAGTCCGGCGACGACACGGGCGGCCCACTCGAAATACTCCTGCCGCCGTTGTGCCGACCAGTCTGCCGGGGGTGAGGCCAGCACGTCGCGCAGGTTGCAGATCTTGTCGGCCAGCTTGACCAGCTTCGCTCCCGGGCAGATGTGAGGGGCGTGCTCGATCTGCTTTTGTTTGCGGGCCTGCTTGTCGAG
>Ga0116157_10000471_pt1 | contig 41378 bp, 37 predicted proteins | sample AD_UKC048_MetaG_FD_89882 | JGI IMG/M metagenome (GOLD analysis project Ga0116157, IMG submission 89882) | Active sludge microbial communities of municipal wastewater-treating anaerobic digesters from USA - AD_UKC048_MetaG | ecosystem: Engineered > Bioreactor > Anaerobic > Digestate | place: USA... | reverse complement strand
CGTGCACGACACCATTCTCAAGATGAAGGCACTCAAGGCCTTTGGCGTTCGCTTTTCCATGGATGACTTTGGCACAGGCCACTCGTCCCTAGCCTATCTGACACAACTACCACTGGATCAGCTTAAGATTGATCAGTCCTTTGTTCGCAATATTGGGATTCAGGCTACTGATTCTGTGATCATCGACACCATCATTGGCATGGCCAGAAATTTAGGTCTGGAAGTGATCGCCGAGGGAGTGGAGACGTCTATCCAAAAAGAGTTTCTGGAACAGCATGGCTGCTCTTTGTGCCAGGGGTATTTGTTTGCCAAGCCCTTGCCAATGGCCGATTTTGAAGAGCACTTGAATGCCCTCGTAATGAATTCATGTGACTAAACATTTGTAACGTAAGAAGCTTCTCGTGTTTCTGCATAAGGAGACGTTTTTTAGTGAAATGCTGGGCCCGCGGCAAGCAAAGTCACCTATACACATCCGCTTATTGAATTCGAGTAACGTTCCGGTTGCTGAAAGCGAAAAATTGGGAGGCGGCATTTACTGTTGTATCGATACCGGAAGGGCGTCAACGACCTCTCAATATCCAAGTCACAAATAGAACAGTTCCTGTAGACGTCAAAACGGTAACCAATATGTTTTCAACTCGTGTTGCCCATGTCGAGCGGCAAGATATGCTTGCGACTCGTATTGGGTTGTGGCCGGACCATTTTGACTTGGAGCTTGAAGCGGCGAGCGTTGCTGCTTGTAGTATTTCCTGAATCGTTCGTCGTTGCTCGTCCAGGATGCGAGAGGAAGCCTGTGCCGTCTTGCGTTCATGAAACGCCAGGAGGTCCACCTTCGCCTGTTCGCTAAACGCCGTCACCGCCATCCTGAAATTGTCGGCCGCCTGATCCAGCACGCTCACCGTGCGGGCCAGTTTGACCTCCATCGCGACCAGTGAGTCGGGTAGGGCCAGAACCCGGCGGTGCAGCAAATCCACTTCATCCAGTACCTCGGCCAGCAATGCTTCCCGTGCCGTGCGCGGGGATTGAACGCTCACAGAGCCAGCTTGCCGAAAAGAACCTTGAACACGTCGTCCAGATTCTTGTTCGCGGTGACCGCCAGGCGTTTCAGGGAGACCATGCGAATGCTGGCCTCACGTTCAAACAGATCGGTCGTATCGCGAATGCGGGCCCGGTAATCCGTGGTGTCGGTACTGATGTCTCCCAGTGACTTGCCCACGGTTTTTAAAAGCTCAAATACTTCATTGGCGTAAATCACCGCCTCCTGGCGGATGGTGAACGACTTCTCCGACTCCGCCAGTCCAAACAGGGGTGCAAACTCATCGATGACCGACTCATCGGTATCCAGTTTGTTGAACACCATGCGGATCTTCTTCTTGGGGATGCCGAGCTGCTGCAAGGCCCGGATGGTGTTCACCGTGTCGGCCTGGACTTTCTTTTCCTTGACGACCGGGATGATGAAGACATCGAATTCTTCATGGGAGCCGTCGTACTGCTGCATCAGCTTCAGGAAATCCTCCACGTTGGAAGCACCCACATCGATGATGGCCGCATCCAGTGTCATCAATTCATCCACCAGTTGCCCGAACTTCTTGCCCTTCATTTTTTCAACATCGAGGCCATCGGCATCGGCGCCGGCATTGATCGACTCGATGGAATACACAGGAGCATCTCCCATGCGGGGTTTGAGTAAGTGAGCGGCCACTGTGGTTTTACCCACGTTCCCTGAGAAGTTGAGTACGGCGACTTTCATGCGTGTTTGTTCTTTGCGAGTTTGGCCAGGGCGCCGAGATCGGGCTTCTGGCTGAAGATCTTGTTCAGATCGGAGGGGTTGTGGGAGCCAGCAACGACCGGAGATGACGACGTATCCAGTTCAACTTGGCCTGGCACAGCAGACTCACCCGAAGGATGGACCAGTGGTTTGCGCGACGACTGAACAGATCGTGAGTCGTGCAAACCCATCCTGGCGCGCCGCTGGCGAACCCGACGCAGGGCGGATGCAAAGGAATTCAGGGAAATCTCGAAACCATTGGCCGACAGGATCTGGATCACCGAGGCCCGGGAAACCCCGGAATTCAGGGCCGTTTCGATGCTGTCCAGGTAGTCCAGAAGCCGGGCGGTTTGGCTTCGGGTGGGGTCCTGGGTGGCTGCAGTTTGCAGTTGTTGGTGGATGACGGCGTTGTACAAAAGCATGAGATTGGGTGGTTTTGGGGTGAAACGGTTAAGCAGAACGGGAGCAATTCGTCAGGCAAATGGATAGCATAAATAGTTCATAAAGGTCTGTTTCCAGCCATTATAGAATGACATATGAACATATATAGTTCATTAATACATTCAAAAGGCCCTCGATGAACCGAAATTGCATCCGCAGCGAACCAATCTGCCTCTTCCATGAATCCCAAGTGAACCCAACTGCACCCGACATGCATCTTTCCGGATCGACAGGACGTCCTGGGAGAAGGGGGATAAAAACTAGGGCAGGATATGCGTTTGCGCCGCTGGCCGGTACAAGCCCTGCGATCCGGTGTCCCAAATCGGCCAAAATACGGTCATCCCATGCCGGTTCTTAAAACCATCGTGGAGGACGCCACGAAGCAGGATTTCAAGGACCTGTGCGTCAAGCGGGGCGTGTCCGAATCCGAGCAGCTGCGCTCTCTGGTGGTGGCCGAGACCCAGCAGGCGTTCGCCCAAACATCTCAGGTAATCGCTCCTATCCAGCCGGATGGGTCCAACGCGGACCTCGACCGCATGACGGTGCGGATGCCCGGTTTTGTCATGGACGGTGCCAAGGACCGGGCCCGAACCCAAGGCATGGCACCTAGCCGCTGGGTCGCCGCACTGGTGCAGTCCAACCTGACCGCACAACCGGTAATGACTGACGTCGAAGTCGAAGCCTTACTGGCCAGCAACCGGGAATTGGCGGCTGTCGGGCGCAACCTCAGTCAGGTGGCCCGGGCTATGAATGCATCGGGTCTGGAGGTCGACAGGGCCTATCTGGAGGCGTTGACCGAACTGAGTGCAGCTGTCACGTCGAACCGGTCCGAGATCCGGCGATTGGTGCGGGCCAGCCGGCAAGCTTGGGGGATGGATCATGAGCCTGATTGAAGCTGAACTGCGCAAGGCACTGGAACCTTCGGTGCGGCGCAAGGCGAACAGCACCCGGAACTTCCGGGCCATCGCCAGCCGCCTGTCCGCCCGCAACGCCACCAGCTCGTCCGAGGTGATGGTGACAATCACCGGTTTCGGCAAGGGCGGCTCCCATGTTCGCTCCCACCTGGACTACATCGCCCGAAACGGGAAGCTCGAACTGGAGAACGACCGGGGGGAAGTCTTTGACACGCAGGCCAAGGTCCGGGAGTACTTCAAGGACTGGGAGGCGGATCTGGGCAACAGCAAACGCCACAAGAACCAGAGGGACACGATGCATCTCGTGTTGTCGATGCCGGAGGCCACCGATCCGGAAGCCGTACGCAGTGCGGCGAGAGCTTTCGCGAAGGAACTGTACGGCCACAACCACGAATACGTGATGGCCCTGCATCACCCTGGCAATGACAAAGACAGCAAACAGCCGCACGTTCACCTGTCGGTCAAGTGTTTGGGCTTTGATGAGACCCGTCTTAACCCTGGTCGGGCTGACCTACAGCACTGGAGAGAGACCTTTGCCGACAAGCTTCGGGACATCGGGGTCGATGCCACGGCCACCCCCCGAAAGAGTCGAGGCATCGTGAAGAAGGCCGAGCGCAGTGTGATCCAGCACATCGTGACCGGCGACAAGACCCATCCGCCACGCGCGTCCATCGTTAAACAGGGCAGGGAGGCAGAAGCGGCGCGTGAACTCAGCCATGAACTCCAGGGAATACCGGTGACGCCCAGGCCTTGGGAGCAGGCGATTGCGGTGAAGCAGGGTGAGATACGTGGTGGCTGGCTGGCAGCTGCCAAAGCGATGGAGAATGATATTGAACCTATATCGGTCGAAGGGGGCCGCGAGGTGACGGGTTCTGACCTGGCTGGCCAGATCAGATCCTATGTGGCATCCATGCCGCCTGTGGAGACCGAGCGACAACGAATTAAAACGGAGTTAATCCAGCGATTCAGCCGTCCGCAGGAATCTGCACTTGAAAACAAGAACCCGACTTATGGTCAATCAATTCCCAAAGCCATAGGGGAAGCGGCACTTTCGAAATCGCCAGAAGATAGGGAGCGATGACGGGTTGGGAGCTGAAAGGGACACGTTGCAACTGCAGTGCCAGTTGGGTGGTATTCAATTCGATAGCCATCAAATGTTGCAAGGCTGGCATGTCAAAGGCAGATCCTCGCAGTGATATTTCGTTCACAAACGTGAGCCGAACCCAAGCCGCGTTGGCAACCAACGCCAACGCGACAAGAACTGGATGGTTTAGGTCTCCTGTTTTTCTTTTTGACGAGCCGGTCAACATTGCACTATCCATGCCACGGGGCTTGCGACGCACCGCAGGGGTAGAGGCGTCCCCTCCAAATGAGAATCCCGCAAGTCAACTGGAAGATTTGTAACCGGTGGCGCAGACAGGTGGCAAAGTGAATGATCAATCTGTCATCGAAAAAGACCCATCGGTAAGATTCGTTACAGGGACTCACCCAAGTGTGATACTTAAGCTTATGCCGAAAGATTTCCACCCTGTAAGGTAAAGCATGAGTTCTACGCTTAACTCGACAGCCTCTCCAAAACCCATCACCCATTTTGGGCCTGACTTCCCGTTTGCGTTTGATGACTGGATCAGCCACCCATCTGGTCTGGGCACGCTGCCATCTTCGCAACATGGCGAGGAAGTGGCCATAGTGGGCGCTGGCATGGCGGGCATGGTGGCGGCGTACGAATTGATGAAGCTCGGGCTCAAGCCGGTGATTTACGAGGCGTCCAAAATGGGTGGCCGGTTGCGCTCGCAGCGCTTTGAAGGCACACAAGGCGTTGTCGCGGAACTCGGCGGCATGCGCTTTCCAATCTCGTCTACAGCTTTTTACCATTACGTCGACAAACTGGGCCTGCAAACCCAGGCATTCCCCAACCCGCTCACACCTGCCTCGGGCAGCACGGTGATTGACTTGGAGGGCGAGACCTACTACGCACAGTCGCTGGCCGATCTGCCGCCCTTATTTCGCGAAGTGGCCGAGGCGTGGGCAGAAGCACTGGAAACAGATGCACGCTTTTCTGAAGTGCAAATGGCCATTCGGGACCGTGACGTGGTGGCCCTCAAGCAACTGTGGAACGCCCTGATCCCTATCTGGGATGACCGCACCTTTTATGACTTCATTGCCAGTTCCAAGGCGTTCTCACGGCTGTCATTTCACCACCGTGAGGTCTTTGGCCAGGTTGGTTTTGGTACGGGTGGCTGGGACTCGGATTTCCCCAACTCCATGCTGGAAATTCTGCGCGTGGTGATGACCAACTGCGACGAGAACCAACGCCTGATTGTCGGTGGTGCCGACCAAGTGCCTCACGGCCTGTGGCGCCATGCGCCCGACCAAATGGCTTACTGGCCTGCCGGCACGACGCTGGCGTCCTTACACGCAGGAGCCACCCGTGCAGGTGTGTCCCGCATAGCACGAGCTGCAGACGGCAGGCTGGAAGTGACAGATTGCTGGGGGGACAAACGGGCCTATGCCGCAGTGTTGACCACCTGCCAGAGCTGGTTGCTGACCACCCAGATTGACTGCCAGGAATCCCTGTTTTCCCAGAAAGTGTGGATGGCGCTGGACCGCACCCGCTACATGCAATCCTCCAAAACCTTTGTCATGGTGGACCGGCCTTTCTGGAAAGACAAAGACCCCTTGACCGGGCGCGATGTGATGAGCATGACGTTGACCGACCGGCTCACGCGCGGTACCTACCTGTTTGACAATGGGCCGGACCACCCCGCCGTGATTTGCCTATCCTACGCGTGGATGGGGGATGCACTCAAGATGCTTCCGCAGCCTGTGGACAAGCGGGTCAAACTGGCGTTGGATGCCCTCAAAAAAATCTATCCGAAGGTGGACATTGCCAGTCACATCATTGGAGACCCCATCTGCGTGTCTTGGGAGGCCGATCCCCATTTTCTGGGGGCCTTCAAAGGTGCACTGCCAGGTCACTATCGCTACAACCAGCGCATGTATGCGCACTTCATGCAGGACCGCATGCCTGAGCAGCAGCGTGGTATTTTCATTGCCGGTGATGACGTGTCGTGGACACCCGCGTGGGTTGAAGGGGCCGTGCAGACCTCGCTCAATGCCGTATGGGGCATTCTCCATCACTTGGGCGGCCACACCCATCCTGAAAACCCGGGCCCTGGCGACCTCTTTGAGTCGTTGGGTCCCATCGAATTGCTGGAATGAAAACCCCGCTGACGCTGGCGCTGTATCAGTGCACATCCAACCCGCTGGATGTGGCGGGCAATCTGAATCGGTTGGAAGCTGCGGCAGACCAGGCGCGCCAAGGAGGTGCGGACGTACTGGTGTGCCCGGAAATGTTTTTGACTGGCTACAACATTGGTCCAGCTGCAGTACGACAGTTGGCACAGGCAGCGCGTGGTACATACGCCCAGGCGGTGGCTGACATTGCATTGCGCCACTCGGTGGCAATCGTTTACGGTTATCCCGAACTCGGTGAGCAGGGGGCGCTCTTCAACGCAGCACAGTGGATCAGTGCTTCAGGCGAACGTGGTCTCAACTACCGGAAAACTCATCTCTTTGGTGACTTGGACAAATGCCAGTTTGTAGCCGGAGACATGACATCTCCCCTGGTTGAACTCAAGGGATGGCGTATTGGTATCTTGATCTGTTATGACGTCGAATTCCCCGAGAACACCCGGCGTCTGGCCCGAGTGGGTGCTGATTTGATCGTGGTTCCCACGGCCAACATGGTGAGCTTCGACTTTGTGCCGAACGTCATGGTGCCTGTGCGAGCCTACGAAAACCAGGTCTACGTGGCCTATGCCAACTACGCAGGGCCAGAGCGTGAGCTGATATATGGAGGACTCAGCACAGTGGTCGCACCGGATGGCGTGGTTCTCTCACAGGCCGGTCACATAGAGACGCTGATTTTTGCGACTCTGGACAATGAAAGACTGGAAGCCGCGCGTCAGCATTGCTCCCATCTGGTTGATTCGGTCCGGGATTGAACTATCTTTGCCGCAGGGGTGCCAGAAGAATGGCGTCCTATGACGGCCTCCGACCCAAAGCGGAATTAGCTACAGATCAACTGGTCACCCGATTGCGGTCATTCAAATGCAATCGAATTTATGGCACCAATGTCTGCTTCTGGGACGCTCAATCTGAATTGTGGATCTCGGGTTTTGACCATAACCCGACACCCGTCAATGACCGCTGCCAGCGGTCCCAATCTCGGGGCCATTCTCAGCATGCTGCTTCGTTCAGTGGTGCAGTGAGGTGTTGATGAGCGCACCTCTCCTTGCCCTATCGATTGCGCAGAAGTCCCTATAGGACGACCCAACTGCTGCCTGCGGCATTGCTCTTTAGTGTCGAATCGATGAATGCCATGCCACGGCAACCGTCCGCGATGCCTGGGTAGTTTGTCGTTTGCAATGCACCCGCCGCATATTGCCGCCAATTCGCTGCAAATTCACGGTAGAGATGTGCGAAGGCTTCAAAGTAGCCTTCCGGGTGGCCGGCAGGCAAGCGCGTAGCGGCAGCGGCCAAGCTGCCAGCGGCAAGGCTTCCGCGGTAAATGGTTTGCTCCGCAGCGCCGAGTTGTGAATAAACCAACTGGTCTTGTTTGGCGTGGTCAAAGTGCAATCCCCCCTTGCTGCCATAGACGCGCAATTGAAGCCGATTGCTGTTGCCAATGGCCACTTGGCTGGCCCACAACATGCCACGCGCGCCGCCTTGAAAACGCAACATGACCTGCACATCGTCATCCAGCGTGCGCCCTGGCACAAAGGTGTTGAGTCCGGCACAAAGCGCTTCGGCACGAAGACCGGTGACGAACTCGGCCAAGTGAAACGCATGGGTACCAATGTCACCCAATGCACCCGCCGGTCCTGCCAGTGCCGGGTTGGAGCGCCAGGCAGCCTGCTTCTGACCAGTCAACTCCAGCGGCTCGGCCAGCCAATCCTGCGCGTATTCCACCTGTACCACACGCACCTCGCCCACTGCGCCTTGCTGCACCAATTCACGGGCATGGCGCACCATGGGATAACCGCTGTACGTATGGGTGACCATGAACATCAGCCCACTGCCTTGCACCTGTAGGCGAAGGTCTTCCACTTCCGCAACCGAAATACCCAAGGGCTTGTCACAGATGACGTGGATGCCCTGCTCCAGAAAGGACCGGGCCACCGGCACATGCAAATGATTGGGCGTGACGATAGCGACCACATCAATACCGTCTGAACGGGACGCTTCGGCTTTGGCCATCTCACGGTAATCCGCATAGCAACGCTGCGGGTCTAGATGCAAGGCAGCGCCACTGCTTTGGGCGCGGGCGGTATTGGATGACAGCGCTGCAGCCACCAATTCATATCCGTCGTCAAGGCGCGCAGCCACGCGGTGGGCAGCACCAATAAAGCTGCCTTCACCGCCACCGACCATCCCCAGGCGAATACGGCGGCTCATGGGGCTACCTCAGAGGTGGGGGCAGAAAAACCCATCAAAAGGGCGAGCTGCTGGCGGTTCACGCCAGTGGAGGCAAAGTCATCGAAGGCGCGGTCTGCTACACGGATGATGTGCTTGCATATGAACTGCGCACCCTCCCGTGCGCCATCTTCCGCATTCTTCAGGCAGCATTCCCATTCCAGTACAGCCCAACCCGCGTAGTCGTATTGCGCCAACTTGGAGAAAATTTCACCAAACGCCACCTGGCCGTCTCCCAGTGAACGGAAGCGTCCAGCGCGCTGCAGCCAGCCTTCGAAACCGCCATACACACCCTGGCGGCCATTGCCCTTGAACTCAGCGTCTTTCACATGAAAGGCGCGAATACGCTCGTGGTAAATATCAATGAAGGCGAGGTAGTCGAGCTGCTGCAACAGGAAGTGGCTGGGGTCGTAGAGAATGTTGGCACGAGGGTGGTAATGGGTAGCGTCCAGAAAGCGTTCAAACGTTACGCCATCGAATAAATCTTCCCCCGGATGCAACTCGTAGCACACGTCTACGCCGGCTTCGTCAAAGGCATTGAGAATGGGCAGCCAGCGGCGGGCCAACTCTTCAAAAGCCAGTTCGACCAAGCCGCTGGGGCGCTGTGGCCAGGGGTACATGTAGGGCCAAGCCAAGGCGCCCGAAAAGGTGGCGTGCGCCTTCAAGCCCATGCGCTGCGAGGCTTTGGCCGCCAAAAGCATTTGCTGCACCGCCCACTCTTGTTTGGCGGCCCCCTTGCCGCGCAAAGCAAGGGGGGCGAAGCCATCAAAAAGACTTTCATAGGCCGGGTGAACAGCGACCTGCTGACCCTGCAGATGGGTAGAAAGCTCGGTGGCAACCATACCGTGGGAGGCCAACATGCCGATGATGTCATCGCAATAGGTTTGACTGACGGCAGCCTTCTCCAAGTCGAACAAGTGTGGATCGCTGGTGGGAATCTGCACCCCACGGTATCCCAGCGATGCGGCCCAGCGGGCCATGTTTTCGAGCGTGTCAAACGGCTGCTGGCTCCCAGAAAACTGGGCTAGAAACAGGCCGGGTCCCTGCATGGTTTTCATAGTTTTCTTTCTTTGCTTTTGCCGCGTTCAGGCGGATTGACGCAGCACCAACTCATGCTTGAGCAAGATGCCGCCTGTGTTGGCTAGAGGGTTACGCAAGCGGTCTAACAGCAGGCGTGCCGCGGTCTCGCCCAGCTCGCGCACGTCATGTGGCACGGAGAGCCCGGCGTCTCGCACGGCACGGATGGCCCCGATGGCCAGCGTGTCGGAGACGGCAAAAATAGCATCGGGCTTGCGACTGCCCTTTAGAAGTTCGCTTGCCGCTCTGCGACCGTTGTCAAATTCAAGGCCTTTGGTGAACTTTTGCGGCATCTTTTTCAAGCCTGCTTTGGCGAGCGCGGCTTCGTAGCCCTTGTTGCGGTCGCGCGCGTAGCGGTACCGCTCATCGCTGTTGATCAAGGCTATATTTTTGCAACCCTGGGCAATGAGGTAGGTCACCGCGTCAAACGCCGCCTTCTCGTTGTCAATACCGACATAGGGGATATCTGCATCCGGATCGTATTCACAGCACGCCACCCATTTCAGACCTTTCATCTCAGCCGAAATTCCATGCTGTATCGAATCCGGGTCCAGACATATGGCGCCATCAGCCAGCCGGTGACGCACCATGTCGAAGTAGGTGCCTTCCTCCGAGGCGTTGGCACCGGTGTCGCACAACAGCACGTGGTAGCCCTTGCTGCGCGCATACGAGTCAATGCCGCGCACGATTTCGGCATAAAACGGGTTGCCAAAGTCCGGCACCATGGTCAGCAACATGCGACTCTCGGCGGTGCGTAGATTGCGTGCGAGCGCATTGGGCTGGTAACCAATCTCGGCAATGACCGCCTCCACCTTGGCGCGGGTTTTGGGATGCACCAACTCACTTTGGTTGAGTACCCGCGAAACGGTTGCCGTGGAAACACCTGCCCGCTCGGCAATGTCTTGCACCGAAAAGTTCAGGGGGCCGGGCTCACTCATCGCGCACTCCACCGACAGCTTGATAAGGTGCCAGATGCGTGTAGTGCCTCAGCACCGGTGGTGCTGCCAACAACTCGTCATGGCGCTCGAAAATGGGGCGGATATAGGGCATGCCCAGATGCAGATCCAATGCCTCCTGACTGACCCAGTTCTCGTAAAACATGAAGGTGTTTGGCTCGTCATTGCTTTCGTGGAATTGGTACTCTACGCAACCCGCTTCGGCACGGGTGGGCGCCACAAATGAGCGCATCAGTGCGATCAGCTCTTCGCGCTTTTCGGGCCTCCCAAAAATGGTTCCTGTGATGGTGCAGCCGGGCTTGATATGGTTGTTCATGGAATTCCTTGTGGTTGGCGGTGCGACAGGCTTTTAGATATATTTTTTTAAAGTGGTCTTGGATGCAAATCGCACTTACTTGCGGACCTGGCTGATCGCCACCGCAATGATGATGATGGCCCCGCGTGCAATCAGTTGTTGGCTAAATTCCAGGCCCATGAGCAGCAGTCCGTTGTTGATCAGTCCGATCATCAGCGCGCCCATGATGAAACCTATGACCGTGCCCTTGCCGCCAAACAGACTGGTTCCGCCCAGCACGGCGGCGGCAATCACGGACAGCTCGTCGCCCTCACCCAGCTGGAAGCGACCCGACTGCAGGCGACCCGCATACAGCATGCCCGCCACAGCTGCGGCCATGCTGGAAACCAGCAGCACCTTGGTGCGTATGCTCTTGGTGTCGACACCGGTGTAATGTGCCGCCATGGCGTTACCGCCGGTGGCCAGCACACGGCGTCCAAAGGTGGTCTTGCGCAGGGCCATGTGGCCAGCAAAACCGGCCACCACAATCCACACCATCAACACCGGCACGGGGCCCAGGTTGCCTCCGCCAAAGACAAAGGCGTAACCATCGTTGAGTATGGGAATGGCCCCGGTGCCGCTGATCCACATGGCAACGCCCTTGGCAATACCCATCATCGCCAAGGTGGTGAGAAAGGACGGAATACCCAAGCGCGTGGTCAGGGACGCATTCACCAGGCCCACGGCGAGCCCGGTGGCGACACCCACGCCAACGCCCAGTGCGGGGCCACCCGCGGCAATGGCCATGGCAGTGGTCACGGACACCAGACCCGCCACGGCGCCAACGGACAGATCGATCTCACCCGCACACAGGACAAAAGTCATGGCGGTGGCCATGATGGCGATCATGGCGGTTTGGCGCACGATGTTGAGCAGGTTGTTCACATCCAGAAAGCCCTGCTCGCTCAGCGTCAGCGAGAAGATCACGAAGATGGCGCAGAAGCCAAAATAGATGATGTTCTGCCGCCAGTTCGCGGCAAAGTGGCTGAATGCGGAAGGCGTTTTGGGCGCAGCGGGCGCTGCATTTGTCACTGCGGTTTTCATGGGGTGCCTCGGGTTTGAATGGCCAATTGGAGTGCTTGCTCGGCTAGCTGAAGCCGGTCGGTGGGATCTGCAATGTGTTCTGCGCCAGCGTCCAGCGCGGCGCGGGGGAGGTCCTGGACCAGCATGCCGTCGGACATGATGATGATGCGGTCACTGGCCACCAGGAGTTCGGCCAGCTCGGAGGCAACAATCAGCACCGCCTTGCCTTGGCGCGCCAGATCGCGGATCAGTGTGACGATTTCAGCCTTGCTTCCAATATCGATACCCGCGGTGGGCTCATCCAGCACCAAGAGTTCGGGTTCGGTGGCGAGCCATTTGGCGATCACCACCTTTTGCGCATTCCCCCCCGACAGCGTATTGACCGCGTTGTTGGCGGACTCGGTTTTGACGCGCAGACGCTTGATGAGTTCGTCGGCCAGCTGGCGTGCACTGTCTGCTTTGATCCAGGAAAACCGGCTGAAGCTATCCAACACGGGCAGGCAGATGTTGTCGGCCAGACTGTGGTCGGCGACAAAGCCCTGGCGGCGGCGGTCTTCGGGAATCAGCGCGATCTTGTTGGCTATCGCATCGCGCGGGTTGCGTATTTTTACGACCTTGCCTGCGATGCGCATTTCGCCCGAAACAATGGGGTCAATGCCGCAGATGACGCGCGCCAGTGCGCTGCGCCCACTGCCCAGCAAGCCGGCCACGCCGACCACTTCACCGCGGTACAGCGTGAGGTTGATGTTGCGCGGCTTGCGGGCGCCGCTCACGTCACGCAATTCGACCAGTGCTTCAGCGCGCTGGTTGTGATGCCGCGCAATGCCGTGAAAGCCGCTGGCTTGGCTGGAACCCTTGCCGACAATATGCTCCACCACTGAGTGCATGGTGAAGTCCGCTACCGGCCCGGTAACCACACGCTTGCCGTCACGCAGGATGGTGATGACGTCGGCTATGCGAAAGATTTCGTCCATGCGGTGGGACACGTACACGATCGCAACACCTTGGGACTTCAGTTCCTTGATGAAGGCGAAAAGACGCTCCACATCATTGTTCGACAAGGCCGTGCTGGGCTCGTCAAGGATCAACACTTTGGCTTTGCGCGAAGTGGCTTTCACAATTTCCGTGAGTTGCTGCTGTCCTGCGCTCAGTGACTCCACCAGGCTTTTGGGGTCAATGTCCACGCCGAGTTCCACAAACAGTGCACGCGCCTGGCGCTCTGCTGCGGCGTCATCAATCAAGCCCATGCTGTCGCGTATTTCATGCGTCAGGAAAATGTTCTGCGCCACACTTAGCGTGGGAATCAGACTCATCTCCTGAAAAATCATGGTGATGCCCACACGCTTGGAGGCGTCCGGCGAGTGTTCGGTCAAAGGCACACCACCCACCTCAATGCGGCCGCCGTCAGGCACATAGACGCCATTGAGGATTTTCAGAATGGTGGACTTGCCAGCACCGTTGCCGCCCAGCAGCGCGTGCACTTCCCCAGCGCGAATCTCCAGATCGACGCCATCCAGTGCCCGGTTCCCTCCAAAGTTCTTGGAGACCGCCGTCATGCGCACTGCAACGGGTTGCGGGGCAGAGGCAGTCACTTACGGACCTCCGTCCAGTTGCCTGTTTCGGCCGACTTCAGAATGGCATCGGCAATGCATTCTGTGATGTAGCCATCCATGAAATTGGGCGAGGGCTGCACGCCGCTGGCAATCGCCTTGAAGAAGTCGTGGCACTCCACAATTTTGGTTTCTGTGTAGCCAATGCCGAGTCCGGGTATAGGCCACAGACTATCGCCATAGGGATGCGCCGGGCCGGTGTACACCGTGCGGAAACCGCGTGCGTCGGCGGGATCATCGGCAAACATCACCTGCAACGCATCGCGATGTTCGTAGTTGAACAGGATGGAGCCCCGTTAGCCATGGATTTCGAAGGTCAGGTAGTTGTTGCGGCCGTAGGCATTGCGGGTGGCTTCGAGTGAGCCGATAGCACCGTTCTCGAAGCGCATCATGGTTAGCACTTCGTCGTCTACATCCACATCACCGCGCGGCCCATGGCCCGATTTGTCGGAGGCGCCGAGCTTGTCCACTCCACCGCTTTGCAGGGGGCGGGTCTTGTTGTAGGTTTGGGTCATGGCATTGACGGATGCCACTTCACCCACCAGATACCTTGCCATGTCCACCACGTGGGTGCCTATGTCGCCCACGGCTCCAGAGCCTGCAATCTTTTTGCTGAAGCGCCAGGACAAGGGGCCATTGGGGTCCGCACTCCAGTCCTGCAGGTAGGTGCCACGGAAGTTGAGTATCTTGCCGATGCGACCCTCTTCGATGTACTTGCGCGCTAGGGCGACTGCCGGTGTGCGACGGTAGTTAAAGGCCACCATGTGAATCACATTGGCGGCCTGTACGGCGTCAAGCATGGCCTTGGCTTCTTCCACGGTGCGTGCCAAGGGCTTTTCGCAGATGATGTGCTTGCCGGCCTTTGCAGCAGCGATGGCGATCTCGGCATGGCTGTCGTTGGGCGTGACAATGTCGACAATGTCAATGTCTGGGCGCGCCACGACGGCGCGCCAGTCGGTGGAAGCCTCTTCAAAACCAAATCGCTGGCGGCCCTCTTCGGCAGATGCAGCGTTCAAGTCCACCAGCACCTTGCGGTGTGGAATACCTGGCGCAGGCCAGAAAAACATGGGCATCGCGGCATAGGCTGCAGCGTGTGCCTTGCCCATAAAGCCGCCGCCAATCATGGCGATGTTGTATGTCTTGCTCATTTTCATTACTCCACTAAGGGGGCGCCAGCCTCAGGCTGGCGCAGTTTTTTTGGGTTGATTACTTCAGACTGTCGGTCACGGATGCAGGGGCATCAGTGTGGTAAACCGTCTTCCAGGCTTCGAGCAGGTTGGCGCGGGTGACCGGCAACGCGGGCAGAGCCACATAGGCAGGGGCGGCTTTGCCCAACAGGCCATAGCCCGCGAGCATGGCTTCGGTCACGCCCTGGTCATAGGGCCGCTGTGCGCCCAAACCCTTGACGAAGCCGTTTTTGGCTATCGAGATAGCCACGTTCTGACCCAGATCCACGGTGGTGATGATCAGGTCGTCCCGCCCTGCCGCGCGGGCTGCGGCCATGACGCCTTCAGCCGGCACATCCCACACTGCCCAGATGCCCTTGATCTTGCGGTTCTTGGTCAACATGGCGCCAGCAGCTTTCTCTGCATCACCTGTGAAGTCCGGGCCGCCAATGCCTTGTTCGGCTGCGATATGGATCTTTGGGTAGTTTTGCTGGATCGTCTTTTTAAAGGCGTCATAGCGCTGACGGGTCACGAAGAAATCAGCTGCGTGGAATACGATCCCGATTTCACCCTCGCCCTTGAGCGACGCTGCCATCAGGTGCGCGGCCGCCACTCCGTTGCCGTAGTTGTCGGCAGAGACAACGCTCACATAGTCCTTGCCCGCCTTCAGTCCCTTGGGCACGTTGTCCATGAAAACCATCTTCACGCCCGCGGCTGCAGCTTTGGCGTAGGCCGAAGCGGTGGACACGGGGTCAGCGGGAATGGAGATGATGATGTTGGGTTTCTGTGCCAGCACAGTCTCCAGATCAGCAACCTGCTTTTCAGGCTTGAAGCCTGCGTCCGTGGTGGCAATCACCTTGATGTTCATGGCCGCGAATTGCGCCTTCAGTCCGGCGATCTGGGCCTGTGACCAATCGTTTCCGCTGTAGTGCAGCACGATGGCAGCACTGGCGTTCATGCCTTTGATCTTGGCCAACTCAGCTGGGCTCAAGGTGACAACCGAGGCTGCTTCGGGCTTCTCGCCATTGGGCCCAAGGCTCAGCACTTGCGTGCTGAGTTTGGTCAATTCGGCAGCCGGGTCAGCGGCCATCGCCAGGGAAGCGAAGCCGATGCAGACTGCAGCGGCAATTTGGGTTTTGAGGGATTTCAACATGGGTGTCTCCAAAAAAATGTCTATCGGAGTGCTTTCGCACTCTGGGTGGCAAGGGGTTGATGTTTTCGTCGTGTGATTCAGGCCGTGAGGTGATTGCGCAAGAACGCAAGGCTGCGGCTTGCACCGTCCCTGGGGTCATGCCAAGCATCTAGCTCAGTGGCCAGCCATCCGGTGTATCCATCGGCCTGCAGACCTTTGAGTACATCGGAAATATTCAGGTCGCCCTCGTCCAGGGGGGTGAACTTGAATGGGTTTGCCTGCCAGCCTTTGAGGTGCACAAAGGCGATGCGCTCCTTCAGGCTGTGCAGCAGTTCAGGTACCTTTGCGCCGCCGGCGCACAGGTGTGCCGTATCGGGGCAAAAGCCAATGTCGGTCATGCTGAAAATCTTTTGAACCTGCTCCGGTGTTTCGATCATGGTGCTCAGGTGCGGGTGGTACAGCGCTGTGAGTCCATGCTTGCGGGCAGCAGCTTTCATCTGATCCAGACCGCGTGCCAGCAGTTCGTAGTCACCGGCTTGCACGCCCGCAGCGCGGGTAGCGCCGCCACCGAGCACCAGAAACTCGGTGCCTACCTGGGCCGCAGCCGCAGCCACGCGCTCGATCTTGGCCAGTTCGTCAGGCAGCAGGTCGGGGTAGATGAGATTGGCGCCGCTGTAGACCGAGATCATCTGCACACCGCATGTGTCCAGCACCTCCTGCAGGTCACTCAAGCGGCCTTCGTAGTCCATCAGGTTCGCATCGAACATCTCGATGCCGTCATAACCCAACTCACCGATTTCCCGAATGGCGACCTCTATGTCGGCAAAGGTGCGGTAAGTAAGGCGCGTGTTGGAGGTCACGCCTACGGCGTCACCTCCCATGGGCCCCCAGCAGTTAGTCTGGTATGCCAGTTTGTGTTTTGCCATATCGGTACTCCTTGAAAGGTTTCGCTTGAAAGAATGGATGACATTTCACTTAGCACTAGTACAAACCCTAGTGCAAATCCAGGTAGTAGCTGTCGGCACCTCCCCTTGACTGCCTCTCATCCATCGCCGGTGTGAACTGCTCCAAATACCACCCAATCCAGGCAGACTACAGCGGACTGCTCGTGCGAGCTGACTGACGAAGCACCGAACCTACTCAACACAGTCGTTGCCATTGGAGCCAGGAATGTCGGCTATCAAGCGCCGAGTTCGAAAGCTGCAACTTCCGCTTTGGGCACTGTCCAGCCGGTGACTGAGGGCCGCTTTCTGGCAACGCCATATGGAGAATTTCAAACTCCAGATAGCTGACACTCGGGAAAGTCAGCAACTGGCCCAGTACGGGCGCTCATGTTCAGCTGGCGGCGGTCGGCAACCGATGCACTGCCGTTGCGCCCAAATGCTGTTAACTGACCTTCTGCACCATTGTGAACAGCAACGCCGCTCGCTGGGGCGTCAGTTGCATGTTTAGCAGTTCATGCAACATCTCTCTTACCGTCAAGTTGGCGTAGCCAATGTCCGCCCGGAACTCCAGTGCGTTTGCCCACGCTTCAACGTCAGATTCCCCCAGCGCACCCCGAACAAACTTGGACAGCACCTGACTGACGTCATAGTTACGCTGGGTGGGCAGCGTTTTCAGGCGTAAGTGAGGACGCAAGGGGTCAGCAAATTGCCCTGTCGCGGAGAAGAGGACGATCCGCGATGGAATACAACGTATGGGCTGGAACATCACTAAGTATGCTTGTCAATGTCTGACTTCAAAGCGAATGCAATTGCAGACGCTTCTCAGTGAGTGACATGACGCGGGTCAGTCCGCGATAGCTCCTTCGAAAGGCCGGAATTACCTCTATCAATGCGAGAAGCAAATCTGTGCCGCAGGAAACCATAAGCGTGCTGTTCTGGAAATCACTTCAGACTGAATCGACGTCAGAGTTGACTTTACGGGAAACCATTAGCCAACTTCGTGATAAATATTGGAAAATTCACTCAGTTTGATAATGGGAGCATATGCGTTCTGCCCTCAAGTGGGAGCATAACTGGGCCTATGAGTTATGGTTCCAATGACACCCTTTGCTGAATTAGAGCCGGTGCTGCTAGCGTCTGGGAAGACCCGCCTTGCTATGCGGCTGTTTTATGGTACGCGGCCAAGTTCGGATATGCTGTCTCACTTGTAGGCGGGTCACGCTCTGGGCGCAGCCCGGCCCGCCTGCTGCATGACCCAAAACATGTCCTCCGCCGTCAAGATAATTCAAGGCCGATTCGGTCGTGTCGCTTTGCTCGACATGACCGCGCCGCTTGTCGGCCATGCCCATCACCACTGTCATATCCTTATCAAGGTCGGCGGAGCGGATGGGGCTTTTCGCGTGCGCGGCGAAGTGGCGCCGCTGACCGACGAGACTGCGGTGCTGGTCAATGCCTGGGAACACCATGCCTACGAGCACAAAGCCCCTCTCGGTGAGCGCACCTTGATTCTGGCGCTATACATTGAGCCGGCTTGGCTGGCCCAGATTCAGCGCTCGCTCGCCCTATCGGGCCACCCGCGCTTCTTTCCGCAGTCAACGGTGCAGCTCAATGCCGCCACGCGCAAGAACATGGAGGAGTTCGTGTTGGAGCTTTGGTGGGCGGACGAAGTGTCTCCCAGCCGCCTGGAGCATCTGCTGTTTGATCTGATCATCGAGGTGATAGAGCGCTGCTCTGGCTGGCGGGATCTGGCATGCCTGCTGCGCAGTCGCCCGCCTGCGGCCATGGACCCACGCATCCGCCAGGCGATATCGCTGATGAAGCAGGATATGGCACGTGAGCTTGACGTGGAGGCATTGGCGCAGCAGACGGGGCTGTCGCGAGCCCATTTCTTCACGCTGTTCCAGCGTGACACCCAAGTCTCGCCTTTGGTTTACGCCAATGTGCTGCGTTTCGAGGCAGCGGTGTCCCGGCTCACTCAGGGTCGCGATGCAGTGGGCGACATCGCCACCGACCTGGGGTTTTCGGCGCCCAGCCATTTCGCGCGATTTTTTCGCTCTCACCTGGGTATCACGCCCACCGACTACCGACGCAAGGTCAACCTCTTCGAGCCTCCGGCCGGCGGCGATACCTTGCTCTGAGCCGCTACAGGGGTTCAGCGGTCTGCGCTGAGGCGTGAGGGGTTGGGCGCAGCGCCCCGACAAGCGGCGTGGTGAAAGTCACCAGACGATTTGGATGATTTTTTGACTCCCGCGATGAAGTCCAGACTTTCTTGTTAGTGCATTTCGGTGCTCTTGCCGATACTTGTCTCCACAAATCAGAAGTGCCCGCCGTGGGCACCAGGAGACACAATTGCAAGCATCCCAGGCCCAGACACCAAGCAACGCGCCCTTCGTAGGCCAGCGCCTGCTGCGCCTGGAAGACCATGCCTTGCTGAGCGGCCGCGGAGCCTACGCCGACGACCTTGGTGTCAAGCCCGGCACCTTGCACGCCGCCGTGTTGCGATCGCCTCACGCGCACGCCCGGCTCCAGGCCCTGGATGTCAGCGCCGCCCTGCGACTGCCCGGGGTGCACACGGTGCTCACCGGCGAGGATGTGCAGCGCTGGGCCCAGCCATTCGTGGTGGGTGTCAAACAACCCATGCAGCACTGGGCACTGGCCGTGGACCGGGTCCGCTATGCGGGCGAACCGGTGGCCGTAGTGGTGGCTCAGGACCGCTACATCGCCGAGGATGCCCTGGACCTGATCCGCGTCGACTACCAGCCCCTGCCCGCCGTGGTGGAGATCGAGGCGGCCGTGGCAGAGGGGGCGCCGCTGCTGCACGAGGCCGTGGGCTCCAATGTGGTCTCCGAGCGGCATTTCAGCTACGGCGAACCCGAGACACATTTTTCCGATAGCCAGCGCATCAGCACCACGGTGCACTACCCGCGCAACAGTTGCTCACCCATCGAGTGCGCTGTGGTGATCGCCGAATACATGGGCGAAGACGAAGGCTACGACGCGCTCTCCAACTTCATGGGTCCGTTTTCGCTGCATGCGGTGATGGCGCTGGCGCTCAAGGTGCCTGGCAACAAGCTGCGCCACCGCGTGCCGCGTGATTCCGGAGGCAGCTTCGGAGTCAAGCAGGCGGTCTTTCCCTATGTCGTGTTGATGTGCTTGGCCGCCCGCAAGGCCGGCGCGCCAGTGAAATGGGTTGAGGACCGGCTGGAACACCTGAGTGCTGCAACCTCGGCCACGGCGCGACTGGCCCGTATCTCGGCCGATGTGCGCTCGGACGGCCGCATCCTGGCCTTGCACTGGGATCAGATCGACGAGGTTGGCGCCTATCTGCGCGCGCCCGAACCGGCCACTTTTTACCGTATGCACGGTTGCCTCACAGGTGCCTATGACATCGCCCACATGCGGGTGCGCAACCGGGTGGTGGTGACCAACAAGACACCCACCGGCCTGGTGCGCGGCTTTGGCGGCCCCCAGGTCTACTACGCACTGGAGCGGCTGATCGACCGCATCGCCGTGGCGCTGCACATGGACCCTGTAGCGCTGCGTCGCCACAACTATGTACGCGCAGATCAATTCCCTTATCGCGCGCCGGCCGGCGCGCTTCTGGACTCGGGCAACTACGAACGCATGACCGAGTTGGTCCTGGCCGCTGCCAACGAACAGGGCCTGTACCAACGCCAGCAGGCCGCGCGCGCGGCCGGGCGGCTGTACGGGATTGGCGTGGCGGCGATTGTGGAGCCTTCGGTTTCCAACATGGGCTACATCAGCACAGTGCTCACTCCTAAGCAGCGGGCCAAGGCCGGACCCAAGAACGGCGCAATAGCCAGCGCCACCGTGGCGGTGGACCTGCTGGGCGGGGTCAACGTCACCATCGCCTCGGCCCCCGCCGGGCAGGGTCACATGACCGTGTGCGCCCAGGTGGTGGCCGATGTGCTGGGCCTGCAGCCTGCGCAGGTGGTGGTCAACGTCGAGTTCGATACCGCCAAGGACGCCTGGTCGGTGGCCGCAGGTAATTATTCCAGCCGCTTCGCAGGTGCCGTCGCTGGCACGGTGCATCTGGCAGCAATCAAATTGCGGGACAAGCTGGCTCGGATCGCGGCCGAGCAATTCGGCTGTGCGACGGAGTCGGTGGTTTTTGCCGGCGGCCAGGTCTACGATAGCAATCAGCCCGCGCGCTGCCAGCCCTTCACCCGCCTGGCGGCCAACCCTCACTGGGCTCCGGCCCTGCTGCCCGAAGGTGTGAGCCCGGGCCTGCGCGAGACCGCCTTCTGGACGCCGGAGGTGCTCAGCGCTCCTGATGCAGCCGACAGGGTCAACACCTCGGCCGCCTACGGTTTCGTGTTTGACATGTGCGGCCTGGAGGTAGATCCAGACACCGGTGCGGTGCGGGTAGACCGCTACATCACCGGGCATGACGCTGGACGGCTGCTCAACCCGGCACTGGCCGACGGTCAGATTCAGGGCGCGTTCGCCCAAGGTCTGGGCGCGGCCCTTTTGGAGGAGTTCCGCTACGGCGGCGACGGCAGTTTCCAGTCTGGTACGTTGGCCGACTACCTGATGCCTACCGCCTGCGAGACACCCGACCCGGTGATCGTACATCTGGAAACGCCTTCGCCCTTCACCCCGCTGGGTGCCAAGGGCCTGGGCGAGGGCAACAACATGAGCACCCCGGTGTGCATAGCCAATGCCTTTGCCGATGCGCTGCGCCCGCAACGCGACCAAGAAGATGTGCGCCTGCCGCTCACGCCGGGACGCGTGCTGGCGTTGCTGCTGCCCGCCGACCCGGCACCACGGGAGATGCCGCGCCCGGCCGCAGCGCTTCCTGCCGGCGACGGCATGGCCTTGCAAGCGCAGGGCGAGGTGGACATCCCAGCCCCGCCTGAGCAAGTTTTCGCAGTGTTGCTCGACCCGGTGGCGCTGGCCCAAGTCATTCCGGGCTGCCATGCGCTGCAATTGAGCGGACCCAACCGTTACCGCGCCGAGGTTACCGTGGGTGTAGGTCTGGTGAAGGCCCGCTACGAGGCCGAGATCATCCTCTCCGACATTGATGCGCCACACAGCCTGCGCCTGTCCGGCAGCGGCCGCTCTTCTCTGGGCACGGGTGCGGGCGATGGCTTGGTCACCCTGCAAGCCATTGATGGCGGCACCCGACTGCTCTACGACTACCGCGCCAAGGTGGGCGGCAAGGTGGCCATGGTGGGCAGCCGCATGCTTGAAGGAGCGGCGCGCATCATCGTGGCCCAGCTATTCGAGTCCCTGGGCCGCCAGGCCAGCGGCACGTCAAGGCCTCCCGTCTGGTGGCGCCGCGTTCTTCGTCTACTGGGAGTGCGCGCATGAAGCCCGCAGCGTTTGACTATGTACGCGCCGACAGCGTCGAGGCGGCCTGCGCGCTGCTGGCGGAGCATGGCGATGAAGCACGCATCCTGGCCGGCGGCCAGTCGCTGATGGCCGTACTCAACATGCGCCTAGCTCAGCCTGCGTTATTGATTGACATCTCGCGCAGTGCCTCGTTGGCGCGCATCGAGGTGCGCGGTGGCCAGCTTGAGGTGGGGGCCTCAGCGACCCAGGCCGCGCTGGAATGGCGCCCCACGCTGACGCAAGAACTGCCGCTGCTACCGCTGGTGTTTCCGCATATCTCGCATGTGCAGATCCGCAACCGCGGCACGGTCTGCGGCTCGGTGGCGCATGCCGACCCTTCGGCTGAATTGCCGCTTTGCCTGCTAGCCTTGAAAGGCAGCGTGGTGCTGCGCCGTAACCAGCGCCAACGGGTGCTGCCGGCCGAACAATTCTTTACCGGCATGCTCAGCACTGCCCGCGCTGGCGACGAGTTGCTGCAAGCGGTGCGTTTTCCGCTGGCCCAGCCCGGTCAGGGATTCGGCTTTCGCGAATTTTCGCGCCGCCATGGCGACTTCGCGGTCTGCGCGGTGGCCGCTGTGGCCGATGCCCAAAGCCTGCGCGTGGCTGTGGGCGGCGTAGCCGACCGGCCGCAGGTACGGGAATGGCCACTGTTGGACGGCAGCGCACTAGACGATGCGCTCAACGAATTCGCCTGGGCGCTGGACGCCCGGGATGACCCTCAGATCAGCGCAGCCGCGCGCCGCCACCTGGTGCGCCGCTTGGGGCGCCAGGCTGTGGAACAGGCAAGGACACCCTTATGACACACCCCACTCTCAGCCGGACTCAGTTGCACCCGGTCACCATCGAACTCAACGGTCGCACCCGCCAGGGGCACAGCGCGCCGCGCATGTTGCTAAGCGACTACCTGCGCCATGAACTGGGCCTGACCGGCACCCATGTCGGATGTGAGCACGGCGTGTGCGGGGCCTGCACCGTGCGCCTAGACGGCGTGGCCTGCCGTTCCTGCCTGACGCTGGCGGTGCAGGCAGACGGCCGGCGGGTCGACACCGTGGAGTGCCTGGCCGGTGCAGACGGAGTGCTGTCCGAGTTGCAGGCAGCATTCAAACGACACCACGCGCTTCAGTGCGGCTTTTGTACGGCCGGCATCCTGATGTCCAGCGCCGACTGGCTTGAGCGTCTGCGCGCACAGGGCCGCCGACCCACCGAACAGGAGGTGCGCGAGATGCTCTCCGGGCATTTGTGCCGATGCACAGGCTACACGCCCATCGTGAGCGCCCTGATGGAGGTGGCACATGCTTGATTTGGGAAGAACTTTTTTACAAAGCTTCGAGCGAGCACCCGGGGCCACGGCTCTGGTCGATGGCGAGCAGCGCCTGACGTATGCGCAGTGGGCGCAACAGATAGGCGCCGTGCAGCGTGGCTTGACCGCGCTGGGTCTCAAGGCTGGTGACCATCTGGTGTCAGTGCTGCAAAACCGCATGGAGGCGGCCACGCTGCATTGGGCCTGTCAGTTCGCAGGCATCGTCATGACGCCACTGAACTGGCGCGCTAAACCTGAGGAAATCACGCACTGCCTGAAGGACTCTGGCGCGCGCGTGCTGGTGTACGAACAGGTCTGTTCCGTAGCGGTACGCGAAGCCATGCAGGCCTGGCCAGCGACCCTGGTCTTTGTTGGTGAAGGTGAAAGTGCAGGCACCCCTTATGCCGATTGCTTTGGCGTCGCGGCGATGCCTGTGCCGCAGGCCACTGCGCAAGATCTGTCGCTGATGCTCTACACCTCCGGCACTACCGGCGCCCCTAAGGGTGTGCCGCGTCGGCAGCGGGCCGAACGTGTGGCCGCATTGGCCCACGTGGCACAAAACCAATATGGTTACGGCGAGCGCACGCTGGGCGTGATGCCGCTCTACCACACCATGGGTGTGCGCTCGCTGTTGGCACTGGCACTGGTTGACGGTTGCTTCGTCTGCTTGCCGCAGTTTGACGCCGCTCAGGCGCTACGCAGCATCACGCAGGAGCGCATCACCCACCTCTACCTGGTACCTACGCTTTACCACGACCTGCTGGCCCACCCCAGCTTTGCAAGCACCGACGTGCATACGGTGCGCCGCCTGGGCTTTGCCGGCGCGCCGATGCATGACGCGCTGCTTCAGCGGTTGCAGCAGGCCTTTTCACCCGAGCTGTTCGTCAACCACTACGGCAGCTCGGAGATCTACACCTTCTCGCTCAATCAGGACGCGGTGGGCAAGCCCGGCTCGGCCGGTCGTGCCGGTATCAACACCCGCTTGCGGGTGGTGAAGCTGGAAGGAAAGTCGGTGGATGCCCTGGCCGCACCCATGGAGGAGGGTCAGATCATTGCTGACATGCTGTCCGACGAGGCCTTCGAGGGTTACCACAACCGGCCCGAGGCCAACGCCAAGAGCCTGCGCGAGGGCTGGTACTTCACCGGCGACACCGGCTATGTCGATGCCGACGGCGACCTGTTTGTCACAGGTCGGGTCGACGACATGATCATCAGCGGTGGCGAGAACATCTCGCCGGTAGAAATTGAATCCGTGCTCTCGCTGCATCCGGCGGTGGACGAAGTCGCCGTTGCCGGCCTGAAGGATGAGCGCTGGGGTCAGCGCGTGGTGGCCTTCGTCAAGCGCAAGCAGAGTGTCTCGCCCGAGGGGCTAGACCAGTACTGCCGAACCTCCGTCCTTGTGAACTTCAAGCGCCCGCGCGAGTATGTCTTTGTCGACGAGATTCCCAAGTCGCCGGTCGGCAAGGTGCTGCGACGCAAGTTGGTCGCTGGCGAATACCTGCCTGAAGCCAATCCAGCCCAACCGACCTAACCCCTTACTTTCCAGTTTCAACCCAAGGATCCCTTCATGAATCTCTCCGACTTGCAACACCCCGCCATCACACTGAGCAGCGAGCTTGACGGCTTTCGCGTCGAGATTGACGCTAAAGGCGAGCGAGCAGACATCGTGCTCAACCGCCCGCCCTACAACGTCATCAGCATGCTGCAGCGCGAGCAGCTACGCATTACCTTCGAGGCGCTGGATGCCAACGACGCGGTGCGCGTGATTGTGCTGCGCTCAGAAGGAGATCATTTTTCCAGCGGCGGCAATATCAAGGGCTTCCTGGAAGCCACGCCTGAGCACGTGGCCAAGCTGGCTTGGAACATCGCTGCACCGGCGCGCTGCAGCAAGCCGGTGATCGCGGCCAACCGTGGCTACTGCTTTGGTGTGGGCTTCGAGATCTCGCTGGCCTGTGACTTCCGCCTGGCCACCCCGACCACGCTGTACGCATTGCCTGAGCAGAAACTAGGTCAGATACCTGGCTCCGGTGGCTCGGCCCGCTTGCAAAAAATGGTGGGCATCACCCGCACCAAAGACATTGTGATGCGCTCGCGTCGCATCCTCGGTCAACAGGCTTATGACTGGGGCGTGGCCACCGCCTTGGTGCCTGATGCAGAGCTGGAGCAGGCCACCGACCAACTCGTTGATGAGCTGCGATCCTTCTCGCCACTGGCCCAGCGCACCGCCAAGAAGCTACTCAACGACACCGAGGATTCGCCATTGAGCGTGGCCATTGAGCTCGAGGGGCATTGCTACTCGCGCCTGCGTAGTTCCGAAGATTTCCGTGAGGGCGTCGAAGCCTTCCATGACAAGCGTTCCCCAAAGTTCGTCGGCCTGTAAGCCGGCGACTATCTTCCCCAACCTGAAAACAAAACCGAAGGAGACTAGAGATGACAACAAAACTAATTCCCGCCTTGATCGCCGCCGCCTTCAGCGTCGCCGCACATGCCCAGACGGGTCCTATCCGCGTTGGTGTGGTCACGCCGTTGTCGGGCACCTATGCCGGCATTGGCCAGCAGGTGAAGTGGGGCCTGGACCTGGCCGCCAAGGAAATCAACGCTGGCGGCGGCGTGATGGGCCGGTCTATTGAATTGGTCTATGAGGATGAGGAAGCCAATCCGGCCGTCGCCGTGCAGAAGGCTGAAAAGCTATTCCAAGTCGGCAAGGTTGACTTTCTGACCGGCACCGTGAATTCCGGCTCTACGCTGGCCGTGGGCCAAGTGGCCGAACGCAACAACCGCCTGATCGCCACCACCGTGTCTTTTGCTGACTCGATCACCGGAGACAAGTGCTCGCCCAATGTGTTCCGCGTGAACGCCCGTGCCGGCATGCAGTCGGCCGCGCTGGCCGATTGGATGGCTACCACCAAGCCCAACGCCAATGTGTTCTACCTAGGCCCAGACTACGAAATGGGTCGCAGCACCGTGGCCGCCTTCAAATCGGCCGCCGAAGGCAAGGGCGCCAAGACTGTGGGAGAAGTTTTCGCTCCTCTGGACAACAAGGACTACTCACCCTTCTTCGGCCAAATGCGCTCGGCCCGCCCGACGGTGGTCTACACCTCGGTGGCCGGCAACGACACGGTACGTCTGTTTACCCAGATGGCCGAATTCGGTCTGAACCGTAATGTGCAGGTGGTGGGCGCCTCGGGCACGGTGACCTCACAGAACCTGCAGGCTATTGGCAAGGCGGCTGAAGGCTTTGTGACTGGTGTCGGGTTCTCGCCCAACATCGACAGCCCCGAGAACAAGAAGTTCGTCGCCAGCTTTGAAGCCGCCAACAAGGCCCAGCCGGACCTTTATGGCGCCGACAGCTACGGCGTGCTGTTCTTTTACAAGGCAGCAGTCGAAAAAGCCAATAGCACCGAAACAGACAAGGTACGCGCAGCGATGCGTGGCCTGCAGTGGGCCACTCCGCAGGGCGTAAAAACCATGCGTTCCGGTGACCACCAGGCCATGCAGGACATGTACGCGGTACGCGTGAACGGCGGCAAGTTCGAGATCGTCGGCAAAGTGGCAGCCAACGCCGCTATCGGCCCCGATACCTGCACCAAGTTCTGAGGACTTTCCCAATGATCGACGCCCTCGAATGGCTTCAATTCGTACTTGCGCCTCAGATGATCAATGGCCTGTCCATCGGCGTGGCCGTGGTGCTGATGGCGCTGGGTTTGACCATCATCTTTGGATTGCTGGATGTGATCAACATGGCTCACGGCGAGTTCTACGCCATCGGCGCCTACCTGGCCGTGGCCTTGCTGGGCCTGGGGCTGTCGTTCTGGTGGGCGCTGGCGCTCACCCCCATAGTGATGGCCGTCTTAGGCTATGTCACCGAGCGGGGGCTGATCCAGCGCGTCTTTCACAGCAAGGATCGGCATACGCTGACGCTGTTACTGACTTTCGGTGTGGCCATCGTGCTGGAGGATATTCTCAAGATTGTCTTCGGGGCTAACCCGCTGCGCATAGAGACGCCAATCCAGGGCGCCACCGAGCTCGTCGGCCTTTTCTTTCCCAACTACCGGCTGTTCGTGATGGCCGTCGGCGGGCTGCTGATTGCTGCGGTCTGGCTGCTGGTGTTCCGCACCTCGCTGGGGGCCATCGTTCGTGCGGCGGCGTTCGACCGCCACATGAGCGCCTCGCTGGGTGTGCCGGTCTCGCGCGTTTACGCCTCCACATTTGCCTTTGGCGTGGCGTTGGCCGGCATCGCCGGGGTTCTGCTGGCGCCGATCTACTCGGTGTTCCCCACCATGGGCCGCGATTTCGTATTGATCGCCTTCAGCGTGGTCATCATCGGCGGCATGGGTTCGATCAAGGGCGCGGTGCTCTCTGGTCTGCTGCTCACGCAGATCCAGTCCATCTCCAGTTTGTTCATTTCCCCTGTGTGGAACGACCCTCTGCTGTTCGGCATCATGGTGCTGGTGCTGATGTGGCGTCCTCAGGGACTTTTCGGAAAGCTCGGCCATGCATGACAGTGCCACCTCCATGCCGGCAGTACGCCTAATGGCCATCGTCTTTTTTGTGGGCGCAATGGGCTTTGCAGCTGTGGCGCTTCTGTTAGGCGATATATTTTTTCTGCGCCTGGCCACAGAGGCTCTTATTTTCGGCGGGCTGGCGCTTTCAGTTGACCTGCTGCTAGGCGGCGCGGGTCTGCTGCCCCTGGGCCAGGCGCTTTTCTTCGGTCTGGGCGCCTATGTCTCAGCGCTGGTGCTCAAGGAATGGCAGGCCTCTTTCTGGCTGGCCCTGGGCGTAGCCCTGGCTGCCAGCACGTTGGCCGGTCTGGTGGGCGGCATCATCGCAATTCGCGCCAAGGGCGTTTACTTTGCGCTCATTAGTTTCGGACTGGCCCAGGTGATCTCCAAGGTGGTGTTCAACACCCGCGAGCTTGGCGCCTCGGACGGCATCATCGGCGTGCCAGCGGCCGTCATAGCGCCGGGCCTGGATTCGGGTAACCCCGGTGGCTTCTTTTTGGTCACACTGGCGGCGATCTTCGCGCTTTATGCCGGGCTGCGCTACCTGATGGACACGCCGCTAGGGCGCCAGTTCTCAGCCATTCGCACCAACGAACACCGAGTGGCCTTTCTGGGCTTTGCCACTTGGCGCTTCAAGCTGATGGCTTTTGTGGGTGCAGCTTGTATCGCCGGGCTTAGTGGAGCGCTTTACCCGATGCTGCGCGGCTTCGTCTCGCCCGAGCTGATGTTTTTCCAAGTATCAGGCAATGCGGTGATCAACGTCATCGTGGGTGGCACCGGCACTTTGGTAGGGCCGCTGTACGGCTCAGCCCTGCTCACCGGGCTGCGTTCGGTAGTGGGTTCCTACACCGCACACCACCATATCGTCATCGGTCTGCTGTTCGTGGTGGTGGTGATCATGTTTCCGCGCGGTCTGATGGGCTACCTGACGCCGCTACTACAACGCAGGCTGGACGCCCGCAACAAGGGAGAGCGCTGATGCAGCCGATACTGAGTGTGCGTGGTTTGGGGGTGCGCTTCGGCGCGCTGCAGGCAGTCAACGACGTCAGTCTGGACGCCCAGCGCGGGAAGATCACTGCGATCATCGGCCCCAACGGCGCCGGCAAAAGTAGCCTGTTCAACTTGATCAGCGGGGCGATCGCGCCCTCGACCGGAAATGTGCTCTTTGAAGGCGAGGACGTCACGGGCGCATCACCCGACCGCATGCTGCGCGCCGGGCTGGCCCGTTCGTTCCAGATCACCAATCTGTTCTTTGAACTGCCGGTACGCGAGAACCTGCGATTGGCAGCCCAGTTCTTGGAGCAGGGCCAGGGCTGGTTGCGCCCCGTGGGCTCATCGTCAAGCGCCGGGGCCAGGGTAGACGAGTTAATTGCGCAGTTCGACCTACAGGCCCAAGCTGATGCGCTGGCCGGTTACCTCTCCCATGGTGAGCAGCGCCGGCTGGAAATCGCCGTGGCGCTGGCCGCGCGCCCACGCATGCTGCTGCTCGACGAGCCTACCCAAGGCATGAGCCATGCCGACACTCAGGAGACCGAGGCGCTGATCCGCAGTCTGGCCACCGAGCATGGCCTGAGCATCCTGCTGGTCGAGCACGACGTGGAATTGGTGATGAACCTGTCGGACCACGTCGTGGTGATGCACCAGGGGCAGAAACTGGCCGAAGGCACACCCGCTGAGGTACGCGGCAACGCCAGCGTCCAGGCGGCCTACTTTGGCGAACATAAATAGGAAATCAGCATGCTAGAACTGCGTGATGTACATACTCACTATGGCCTTAGCCATGTGCTGCAAGGCATTGACCTGCGCGTCGAGCCGGGCGAAGTAGTTGGCCTGTTTGGCCGCAACGGCGTGGGCAAGACCACGGTGATGAAGACCATCGCCGGCTGGGTCCAACCATCGCAAGGTGATATTCACTTTGAATCTCGTCCGCTGGCCGGCATCCCGGCCGAGCAGATCAGCCGCCAGGGCATCGGCCTGGTCCCTGAAGATCGGCGCATATTTCCCGGCCTGACGGTGGAGGAAAATCTTCGCCTAGGCTTTATGCAGGCCCCCGGCATAAGCCGCGCTGAACGCCAGCGCAAGCTCGAAGCCACCTACACCCGATTCCCGCGACTAGCCGACCGGCGCCGCCAGATGGGCACCACACTGTCCGGTGGCGAACAGCAGATGCTGGCCATCGCCCGGGTGCTGAGCGGGGCGCCCAAGCTACTGCTGATAGACGAGCCCACTGAAGGCCTGGCGCCAATGATCGTGGAAGACCTCTTTCGCCTGATGCGCGAGCTGACGCAAAACGGTATCGCCATCGTGCTGGTCGAACAAAACGTGCATCTGGCACTGGAATTAACTGATCGCTTTTATTTGGTCGAGCGCGGCCAAATCACGCTGGCCGGCGATGCGCGCGAGACCAAGGCCCGCGCCGAGTTGGTAGAGCGCATCAGCGTCTGAGCCAATGGCCGAGCACGAAGCGCGGGCGCGGTCGGCTGTGCTTCAGACGGGCATCTGTTTGTTTGGCCTCGGGCACAAAGCGCTTGAATTTTTTACTTAGCGTCATCTTCAAGCACTTTCTGTTGCCTAAGCAATGCGCCCAAAGTCTGCAAAGCGCGCGTTAATTCTGTGCTGTCGTGAAAGCCATAATTCAGTGGCAAGTTGTGGTGAAAGCGTTGGTCTGCAAAGAACAAATGCCCCGGCGCGATGCTGATGCCCGCAGCTAGCGACCGGCGATGTATCTGGAGTGCGTCCATACGACGGGGCAACTCGACCCACAAAAAGTAGCCCCCTTGCGGGCGTGTGGCAACCGCGCCGTGCTGCTGGATTCGCCTCAACCTAGTGCAGATCATCCGCAAGGGTGGCTTCTCCCCCAGCACCGCCGGCAAATCCGCAGCCGTTTGGCATGCCACCCTTTGCACAGATCTTGAACAATGACGACATCGCTGCAGTCAGCACCTTTGTGCGTCAGTCGTGGGGAAATGCAGCCCCGCCAGTCTCGGCATTGGACGTGCACAGGGTGTAATGACTCGAATCGGCCGCCCTTCCTAGCTGGCACGCGGCCAAGCCTTTGGGGGGGGCAGCGTCCAGCGCACCATGACAAATACCTACTCGGCCAATGAAGTAGTATTTTCGATACTTCAATTTGACCAGTGTGCCTGCAGCACTTTCACGTAAGCAAACCGATTGAAAAATGGCTTGAACGACCGCTCGCGCTCGGTTACCGCCAAAAATCGATAACTCTGTAGTTACAGGAGTCTACTTCCCGTTAGCAGTCATTCGGGAAGGACCGCTGTTGGGCGCATTCCTGAAGTTCGACTAATCCAGTCAAAACTCTGCTCCCGCCTGAACTGCTGGCGTTCGCGGTTGGGCGCAATAACACTCAAAACGAGGCGCCATTGTTGGCGTAAGGTCCTGTGGAACGAGTCTTCATCGAGCGCGACCGCGGATTCAAGTCCCTGACTTCGAAGAACACGAAACCAAATCGCCCCGTGCCCTAGGCTGGAAGATGCAGGGCACCGCAAGTCGAGGGCGAGCGAGAGGCCGGCAGCTTCGCTTTTTCACTCCAAGTCGGCTTTTCAACATTCGTTGAACATGGTGTTTCTGGTGAATGTCTTGGCGAACCGTTGGGATGTACTCGATCGTGGTGATTTGATTGAATAATGCATTAAAAATTTAATATGGCATTAAAAATCAATCGGGATTCAAGCTTTTCTCTTGAGATTGATTAGAAAATGTGTTATTTTTAATACATGGATAGAACTCCACGACACGCTCTAATCAAGAAGCTCCAGACCAGTCTGCCGCGCGGGACGCCGTTCGATCTGGCCGCTCTGGAGCGCATCGGTGTGTCTGCGCAACTGGCGGCCCACTACGCGGAAAGCGGCTGGCTGGACCGGTTGGGCCAAGGCGTTTATGCGTTTGCCGGCGACACCTTGAGCGCGCATGGCGCGATCAAGCTCCTGCAAACCCGCGTCGTTGGCCTGCATGTAGCAGGCAGGAGCGCACTGACGCTTCAGGGTGTGCGCCACAACCTCGCGACGCGCGAGGCGTTGGTGCTGTGGGGTGACGTGCGCTTTGTGCCGCCGGTGTGGTTCACTTCCCGATTTCCGTCGCGTTATGTGTCGGCCAGGCTTTTCAACTTGCCGGATGGCACGCTTGCCAGCAAAAGTTTGACTACGCCGCCGGGCGTGACGGATGGCTTGCGCGTATCAGTCCCCGAGCGCGCCGTCCTTGAACTGCTTTACGAAGTCGGTACGCATCAGGGACTGGAAGAGGCGCGTAACCTGTTCGATGGTCTCCGCAACCTGCGCAAAGAGGTTCTGGGCGAGCTGTTGCAGTCCTGTACCAGCATCAAAACCGTTCGCCTGTTCCTGACCTGGGCACGCGAAACCAATGTGGTCGACGTGGACGCATTGCAAAAGCAGTACACGCTGCCTGTCGGCAGCGATAAACGATGGATCACCCGCATGAAAGATGGCAACTTGTTAAGTCTCAAACCTCATGGATAAAACCTACGCCGATACGGTCCGCCTGCTGCTGACCGCAGCACCCGATGTGTTCGCCAACGACATCTTCGCTATGAAGGGCGGAACCGCCATCAACCTGTTCGTACAGGACATGCCGCGCTTGTCAGTCGATATCGACGTGGTCTACACGCCGTGGCAAACTCCACGCGAGCAGGCCTTGAAAGCCATTAGCGACGAACTCGATGCCATTGCCGGTCGGCTGGGCCGATTGGGTCTTGCCACACGCCAGGTCAATTCCAAGGACCTGGGCGACACCAAACTACTGATTGAGAACGCCGAGGCCCAGGTCAAGGTTGAAGTCAACGTGGTTTTTCGGGGCACGGTACTCCCGATCGAGCCTCATCCCTTGAGCCCAAAGACAGCCGACCTGTTCAGCGTGGCGCTGGAACTGCCCGTCCTGGCACCCGCAGAGCTGTATGGCAGCAAACTGGTCGCGGCCATGGATCGCCAGCATCCGCGTGACTTGTTTGACGTGCTGAAGATGTTCGAGTCTGGTGGTTTGTCGGACGCGACGGTGGAATGCTTCGTGACTTATCTGGCCGGGCACAACCGGCCCACCCATGAAGTGCTGTTCGGGAACGAAAAAGACATCGCGCATGAATACCATCAGCATTTCGTCGGCATGACCACCGAGCCGGTGAGTCTCGACGTTCTGCTGGAGACGCGCGCCAGACTGCGCGAGGAGCTTCCGCGACGGCTGACGGGCCAGCACAAACAGTTCCTGACGGGTCTGGCCCGCGCTCAGCCGGATTGGACATTGCTCCAATGTGCTCATGCGTCTGAACTGCCGGCGCTGCGCTGGAAACTCGGTAACTTGCAGACCTTTCGCCAGCGTCGGCCAGCAGACTTTGAAAAGCAGGCGGCAACGCTGGAGGCCTTGCTGGCCTGACCGCGTGAACAATATGTTCGTGGCACTGCCTGGCCTGAGCGGAGATGAGGCCGCAGGCCAGTGCTCTGACGGAGCGCCGCGGTCTGTGATTCGACTCCGATCCCCCGTCAATTCTAGGCCCGGCCAGCTTCCTTTAGGCACGTCGACAAGCGATCAGATTTGCTCTAGACGGCGTTTCACAGCGGAAACGATGGGCTGGATGGCAGAGCCCGGGAATGGCGCTACGCTGCTGACGTTGATCTCGCACAGCACATAGCGCTCGGAAGCCTCGGCGAGAGGCTCGCCGAACATGAAGTCGCAGTCCCAGAGGAAAGGGAGTTGCTCACGCGAGAGGCCGACGCGTGCGCAAAGTAACTTGCCCCACTCATTCTCAAGCCGTTCCTTCAAAAACTGGAACTGCGGCAGATCCGCAGCGTGGTACAGCCTCGGGCTGGGTTGCGGCGCCGGCTCGCCAGGCACAGTGGGGTAGAGAGCGTTCACCGACTGCTGCCCGAACCCCTCGACGCGATCCTCCACCAGATAAGCCCGAACCATGCCTTCCGCTAACCGCGATTGCCATGCCTGGTCAATCATGTGTCCGCCATTTTCCGGCTCGAAGTACGGAGCCAGTCTTGCCATGAGCGTCGGAAGCTCCATCTCCTCCTCGTCGCTGCCACGCTGGGCGTGGCGCACGCGCAGGCACGCGGGTGTGGCCATGGGGTCAACCAGTTCCACGCGCCAAACACCGATGCCGCTATGCCCCCGATATTGCTTGAGCACCCGTGGGCCCTGGCGGAGTCGTTCTGGCAATTCCTCTTTGAGTTGTTTAAGACTTTCGATTCGGCAAACGTCACTGCCGAACGGGAGATCGCGCGTGTGGAACAAGACGTCCTTGGTTCCCAGCTTCAGGATGGTCTCCGGGTGCGCGCTGACCATAACCCCCGAGTCGGCAACCCGTCGCAGCATGGCGTCCAGGACATCCCGCCTTCGTCCGCCTTCGATGGGGTTGCACCAAGCAAGCACCAGGCGGCAGTCGCGCAACTGCGCCTCCACCTCCTCGGCGAAGGCGTCGTTGTACACGGCCGGGACGGCGGTTACTCCGGCGCTTGCAAACGCCTCGAACAAAGTGGCAAAGCGGCTTTCAGCGGGATCTGCGCGATCCCGCATGGCGCGATCGCCGGGATAGAGCAATGCGACGGAAGGTCTGGGCACGATTAGCTCCTTAAAGGCTCATGCGTGCAACAGGCGCCGCGCATTCCCGTTGGCAATCAGCTCCCGGTCGGTTTCGCCCAGGCCGCACTGATCGAACATGCTGGTGAGTCGAGCTGGCAGACCCGTTTCAGTTACCACGGGCCAATCTGTGCCAGTGACGACATGGTCCGCCCCGACGAGGTCGATAGCTGCGCGCAGCATGACCGGGTGCGTGCCCGTCGTATCGATGTAGACGTTACGCCTCGGCGACGCGTGTTTGCCGATCCGCGCGCCATCTGCCAGGCATTCCCCTACCATCAAACCGCCAAGCGCGAGCGCAGTCACGACCACGTTCAGATTGGGCATTTCCTCGAACATGCCGGCATGCACCATGGCAAGCAACGCGGCGCTGTTGATCGCGCTGCGCGAAAGCCGTTCGCCGAATTTTCCTGTTCGTCTGAACTTCTGACGCAGAGTCGCATCCGGCACCGGGTGCAAAAACAAAGGGACGTTCAACTCCGATGCAGCAAGAAAGGTCGCCCTGGCTTCCGGTGCATCGGGCAGTAGATCACCCTTTGCGCTCTCGATGAACACGCCCTTCAGACCCAGCTCCTTGACTGCTCGCGTCAATTCGCGGGCCGACTCCTCGCCACGGTAGGCGTCTACGGTGGCGAGCCCATGCAACACACCGCTGTGACGGTTCGTGACTTCTGCCATCGAATCGTTGATTCTGCGGATGGTGTCGAGGTTCGCTTCCTCACCTGAAGCCAGGACGAATTCAAGGGACGTGTTGATGACGCGGCTCGTCACACCGGTTGTCTGCAGCGATGCAAGCAGGGCCTCCTCTTGGGTCAGCCGTCGGGTTACCCCGTCCCAGAATTCCTTCTGCGCTGGTGGGTTGCCTCTGGACGCATCGATTGGAATGCCCGAGCCGGCAAAATGGCAGTGAAAGTCGATCACGTCCATGACGCACTCCTCAGGCTTGCTTCGCTACGAGTGGCCGGCCTGCTGCCTTCCAGCCGTCGATGCCACCGCGCAAGTACTTGGCATCGACCCCTGCCGCGCGCAGGCGCATGGCTGTGGATCGCCCGACCTCGTGTCCGTACACGCAATAGACCAGCACAGGCTTGTCCTTGGGCAGCTGTGCTGACCAGGCGTTCACTTGGGCCGGGTCTCGCCACTCCGCACCGGGGATGAGGGCGTCCGCCTGGTCGTAGACCCCTGCCCGGCGGACGTCCAGAACATGGGCGCCGGCGAGGTCGTCCGCAGTGGCAGCGAACGGTTCACTTGAGGCCTCCACTGCGGTCTGGTAGCGCTCGTACACGCGCGTCCAGTTGATGTTCTCCATGAAAGCGTCGACATACTGACCGGCCGCCGCGCCGAAATCCAGGTGGTAGGCGTGCTCGTACATGTCGAGCGCTAGGATGGGGATGCCGCCAGCCACCGCGTGGGTGTGGTCCGCGGCCCACTGGTTCACGAGGGTTCCCTCGCGCGGCTGGAATACCAGCAGCACCCACCCGGAGCCGCCGGCCAAGGCCTTGCCCATGGCGACGAACTCCTCACGCCATCGTTCAACGCTCCCGAAGTTCGATTGCAGCGCCAACATCGCTGCGGGTGTCATCGGCTCGCCGGTGGCGCCGAGGCAGTCGAAGTACAGCTCGTGCAGCAGCATCGAGTTCGTGGCAATGAGTTCTTCGCGCTTGAGCCCATTCAGGTCAAAGCCGGCCGCAGTCGCGAAAGGCATCTCTCGCAACCGGCCACGGATCGCATTCAACCGCTTGACGGCGCCGCTGTAGTTGTTCTGGTGGTGGCTGCGCAGCAGCTTCTCCGAAAGGTCCTTCATGCTGGCAGGGTCGAAGGGGAGGTCGTGAATCCGGGCGTCCATAGATGTTCCTTAAATAATGTGGGTGAGTCGCAGCGCCAGGCCGACGATGCCGGATACCAGCACGACGGGAATGACGCCAACTTTGAAGCGGAATAGCGCCACGGTGGCCGCTACCCCGATAACGGCTGAAGCCCATTCGAACCGGCCCGGGAGGCCTTGCGGCCAGAGCACGTGGTACGCAAAGAACACGGCGAGATTCACGATCACGCCCACCACGGCGGCTGTGATGCCGACAAGCGGGGCCGTGAACGTCAGATTGCCGTGTGTGGACTCGATGAAAGGCCCGCCGAGCAGGATGAACAAGAACGACGGCAGAAAGGTGAAGAAGGTCACCACCGTCGCCGCGACCACCCCGGCCAGGAACAGCGACTCCGGACCAAATATCGCTTTTGTCCAACCACCGACGAAGCCGACAAACGCGACGACCATGATCAGCGGCCCAGGGGTGGTCTCACCGAGCGCCAGGCCGTCAATCATCTGGGGGCCGGTGAGCCACTGGTAGTTGTCCACCGCGCCCTGATAAACGTACGGGAGCACAGCATAGGCGCCGCCAAAGGTCAGCAACGCGGCCTTGGTGAAAAACCACGCCATTTGTGTGAGCACCGCGTCCCACCCGTATGCAGCCGTGAGAGCGCCGATGACGGCTACCCACAGAGTGAGGCAGAAGACCAGCACTTGCCTGGCGCGCTTCCAGGTGAAGAGCGCATGAGAGGGCGTGGGCGTGTGGTCATCAATGAGGGCTGGGCCGAACTGCTTGGCGGAACTGCCGTGGCCACCGGTCTTGAACTTGTCGGGTGCGTACTTCCCGCCGAAGTAGCCGAGGGTGCCCGCCGCGAGCACGATCAGCGGGAACGGGATGTTGAACGCGAAGATGGAGACGAATGCTGCGGCCGCGATGCCCCATAGCCAGCCGTTTTTCAGGGCGCGGGATCCTATCCGGTACGCGGCATGTACGACCAGTGCGGTGACAGCAGGCTTGATACCGTAGAACATGCCCTCGATGGCCGGGACGTGGCCGAAAGCCATATAAACCCAGGACAGCGCAACCAGGATAAACAGCGACGGCAGAACGAACAGCCCGCCAGCGACAATGCCGCCCCACGTCCGGTGCATCAACCACCCGATGTAGATCGCGAGCTGCTGCGCCTCCGGGCCGGGCAGCAGCATGCAGTAGTTCAAGGCGTGCAGGAACCGGTTCTCGGAAATCCAGCGTCGGCGCTCCACGAGCTCCTCGTGCATGATGGCAATTTGCCCTGCAGGCCCGCCGAAGCTGATGAAGCCAAGCTTCAGCCAGAAGGAGAAAGCTTCTCCACGGGTGACGGGTTCGGGCGGTGTTTGGTCGAGGGTTTGAGTTGTCATTTGGCAGCTTTCAAAGCGGCGTGCAGGGTATCAAAAAAGGTGCAAGCCGCTTCAAGCAGCTGGTTGTCGTCTCCGTACTGCGCTTGCAAGCCGCGAACAATCATTTCAATGCCCGGCGCTTCGTCGGGTGGAATGCCCCCGACGTCGATGTAGTGCACGAGCTGTCCGAGCCGCGCTAGCGCGGGCTTCTCGTCGAGACCAAAGCTCTTGGCGACGACTTCGAAGGTCACCAGCTCACCCATGTGCGTGAAGGCCGCTCCGTCGAAGTCGTAGCCGAGAGCCGATTTAGGGCACTTCTTCGGAGCCGACAGCCAGATGAAGTTCGGGGACTTGTCGATGAAGCGACGGACCAGCCAGGCGGTGGCCAGGCGGTCTACCCACGGGCGCTTCCGGGTGGCCCAGGTGCGGCCCTGATAGTCTTTGATGGAAAGCGAGGGGACAACGGCCTTTGTGGGCGACGGCTCGTCCGGTGAGAGGTGCAGTTCAATCTCACGTCGCAGCGCCGAGACCGCGTCGATACACCGTGCGCTCTCCTTGCCCGGGAAGAAATCGCTCGCTTGGACCTGTTGCAGCTGCTGCTCAAGGTTGCGCAGTGTCTTGTGGAGCTCCGCTTCACTGGCCGCCCCGATGCCTTTGCGGGCATCCTTCACGGTTTGTAGCAACTCCGCATAGTGCTCGGAGCGGTCGAACAGGGCTCGGAACGCCTGTTCCTGCGCTTCATCGCGCGCATGCAACTCGAGCAAGTAGGCTTCAGCACCCGCATCGGCAATCGTCTTGGCCAGTTCCCGGAGCGCAACGGCGGTGGGCGCGGTGGACGGCAGAACATAGACCCCCTCCCGAAGCGTTCCAGCACCCGTGGTCTTGAGTGCGCGCCACACCCGGACCCGCAGGCCACTTGGTGTGGTCGGCAGCGTTGCAGTAAGAATTAGCCATTCAGACATGAAGCAATTATCACATAAAGAGATAAACGTTACAAGAGGCGACTGTTGGATTGCGCTGAAATGCCCCTTTGGCAGCGCTGGCTGCCAAAGGGCAATCTTTGCGTCAGAGCGGCTGAGGACTTGGGTGGAAACGCGCTTACGTCCAATCTCCTGTCGTTGAGAATCGGACTCCAAAGTTAGACGCGACTCAAACCCGGGGGACGTCGGCTTTTTCTTAAATTAAGCGAGACTCAGGGGTCAGCAAAGGCCCAAAGGGCTGCTAGGTGGGCGGGGTAGTACAGGTAAAACAAGTTTCGGTACCGTAGCCATGTGAGGTGAACTCGGGGCGCAACGAGCAGGATAGGCAAGAAGGCCATGGCCCAGTAATTGTGATTGACCGGCCACAACGCAGCCGTCGCAACTATCACCAGCGTCAGCCGAAAACGGGAAGCCTGCTTGCAGTACCCCCAGCAAGCCAGTCCCAACAACAATCCTGGCCACCAGTATTCGACCAGCGATCCGCCCAGACTGAAGGCCACCACGGCCAACAGTGAGTGCAGGCGTGTGCCGTGATCGATCAACCAGCACATCACCGTCAGCAACAGCATCGTGAACAACATGTTCAGTGGCCACCAACCGCCTAACACCCCGGTGATGGCAATGTAGGGCAGGGTGGCCAGAGTGCCAAAGGTCGCCAGTCGCACCGCCATGCGCCGGTGCACACCGGCCTGGAAGGCACCCGGTCGCGCCAGGTTGTAGGCGAGCACGAACATGAACAGCGGCATGGCGAGGCGTCCCAGTTCGAACAGCCCAGGCAACGTTTCGGCGAACACATACTTGTTCACGTGGTCCCCCGTCATCAACACCAGCGCCAGCCATTTCAAGGCCTCCAGCGTTCCATTGTCGATGTGCAATGGGCCTGCGGTCTTGGCCGTTCCATTCTCAGAAATTCGGATCAACGCTCGTACTCGCGTTCAGGCTTCGTCGTCCGCGCGGGTTCCACCGGAACCGAGATCTTGATGGTCGGGGTATCGCCGCGTTCAATGCTGTTGACGATGTTCTGCCGCACCCGGTTGGCCACGACGGATTGCTGGGCGGCCGTCAGCCCGCTATCCTTGACCTGACGGTCGATGGCGATGGAGGCCGCAACAGTTCCAGCAAGCTCAGGATGTGCCTTGACCGTGGTCTCTGGGGTTTCCCACAGGAAGGTGGCCGTGCGGTCGGTGTGGTCCGCCTGAACATTTGCCGGGCTGGTTTTGGTCTCAATCCGGTTGGCGGGTTGGGTCTGTACGCGACGGGCCAGTTCAGCCTTGTCCTGATCTTGTGGGGTATAGCCCTTCACACTCATGCCCAGTTGATTGGCTTCCAGCCAGACTTCCTTGCGAAACGTCTCGGAGCCGGATACCTTGATCTCGTCCCAGCCGCGTGCCCGGGCAATGTGAACCAGGGTCTCGGCCACGTTGTGGCTATTGGACTGGGTTTCCAGCTTGTTGCCCTTGTCTTCAAAGGCTGCGGAATCGGTGTTTTTCGGGTCAAAGAACTTGTTGCCGACCCGCAGATACTGCTTCTCGATGGCCGAGGGGATCAGGGTCTGCACATCCTTTCTTGCATCCCGCTGGGTGGCCGTGAAAACTTCGTCGGATTCCACGGCGTTTGCTGCTGCAGCTTTCGCTGGAACGGGTGACGTGTCGGACTGGGGTTCCAGCGTGTTCAAACCCATGGACTGGCGGGCCCGTTGCGTGTCGTGCGCCCGAGCCGTCGCAACCTGACGCAGAGCAGACAAATCCAGCGACATCCCGGGACTCGTCTGAGCTGAACGATGGTCCACGAGCTCTTTCGCGAGCAGGGGAGCCTGGGTTTCCAGCGTGGTTCGGTAGTTCGCATTGGCACCCGAGTACAATGCCATGTCATTGCGCTTGAAGCCTCGCTCCGAAGCGACCGACTCACTTTGGTAAGCTTGGAGGTCGCGCTGCGCCAGTTGTCTGGCCTGTTCCGGTGTCCAGTTGGTGGCAATGGTTTGCATGCCCTCCAGCATGGATTTCATCTCGGCCGCCTTGCGGTCTTCCTTGGCCATCATCTTGTCCTGATGGCCCCGATCCAGGGCCTCCACGGCTTCCCGCACAGGGCTGGATGCGGCTTGAAGCGCTTGCCGGTAGCCCGGCCACTGACGGGCGTTGTCCACCATCTGGACGGCGGCACCCTCCCGCCAGAGCGGGTCCTTAATCTTCTCAAAATCGGTCACGTCGGCTTTCACCAGATCCCGATCCCGCGAGGGGTTGGCGTCCGGTGTTGACCTATCCCGTTGTTGCGCACGGTCTTCGATGGCCCGCAGGCTGATTTGGTCCAGTTCGTCCTGGGTCTTGGTTTGCATAGGTCCTCCTTAAATTTGTATTCCGGCCCGCACACACAGGTGATCGGCATAGGCGTGCAACGCATCCACATCGAGTGAGCCTCTTTTAGGCTGCTTGACCGATGAAAAATCCACCACGAAACTCGACAAAGCCAGCTTCGCCAGATTCGGGATGTCTTCCGGCATCACCGGTCTTTCTTCCATCACGGGCACCACCCCGGCCGGTGTTGACGCGGGGTCGGCCGCTAGGCTCTCCACGCCACCCACTGTCACCGCTCCGGTCAACCGGTG
>Ga0116157_10000467_pt1 | contig 41637 bp, 37 predicted proteins | sample AD_UKC048_MetaG_FD_89882 | JGI IMG/M metagenome (GOLD analysis project Ga0116157, IMG submission 89882) | Active sludge microbial communities of municipal wastewater-treating anaerobic digesters from USA - AD_UKC048_MetaG | ecosystem: Engineered > Bioreactor > Anaerobic > Digestate | place: USA... | reverse complement strand
TAATATCGAGAATAACTCTTCGAGTTATTTCCCGAAATTAACAGCAGTAATATTACAAATAGAAATATTTAAATCAACTATGAATGACAGATCCCTGGTCTAGAAAATGGGGAGTACTTTAAATATCCCAGAACTGAATTCCAATCTAATTATAAAAACCAATACCTAAGTATATTGAAGAAATCGTATAAGGTTTTATCCGATAAAAATAATCTAAATAAGTTTTATCGCTATTATCCACTATTTCAATGTACTTATGACCGTAATAATGATTCGATTCACTTTATTGATGATATACAAAATATGTCTGAAAATATTCTGTCAGCGATAAACTATATTGAAAAAGAATTATCATTTGCTGAAACTAATGAAATCCCTGCTTTCACCAAATTAGATACCGCTTATTTAATAGTGAATGGCGAAAAAAAAGATTCATTGGTAATAAACGATGATCATCGGGAGATTAAATTTCAATTAATGCAGCCAACTATAGATAAAGCTAAGACTGACTGGTTTAAAAATAATTATAATGAAAAAATAAAAGAAATTAATGATCCTAAATTAATTGAAAGGCTTTTAAAATTCATCCATGATTTTGACTCAGCATATAATAAATTGAATCCAGACACTCTAGACTGTAAGGAAGCAAGCTCTTTAAATGCTATGTTTAAACAACAACAAAGTGATATTGAAAAAGTTCTTTCGACTGATTTTTCTGATTGGTTAATGAAATGGATTTGGTTAAACGATACAAATGTCGTTTTCAATCCACTCGGAGGTGCTCAGCCATTATACGAAAATGAGAAAACGTTTAAATTGGCTGATTCAGTTACACATTATCGTTCAAAAGTAAATATCATTAATATGATTATAGAAAAACAAAATGACATTGATGAAATATATTTAAGAGATCTGGAAAAGAAATTCATCTTTGCAACAGATGCACTACAAATGGCAATAGTGGATTCAACCAATAAAGAAAAAGCCAAACTAGAAAGGCAAAACATTAAACCTAATAAGATGCTGATCACACGAATGCTTTATGATGGAAAGCTTTATGTGTCGGATAAATCAAAAAGAAACATTTACATGCGCCATCATGACGCTGCTACAGATTATGAGTTAATGGGTAAATATCGTCCTTATTATCTAGAGGAAGATGGTGTTAAAATCTTGGTTCAAAACCAGGTTGAGGGTAAAGAAACAAAACTATATGAATTTATTTCTCCAACAGATGATAATTCATTTGTTGGTGGCATTTTACTTTCTGGTGTAAATGCTTTGCCTGCAGCTTTGGTTGGCACAGGTAAATCAATGAATAATTCGAAAACCAAGCAAGAAGATTGCAATGAATTTGTTACGATTGAAAAAAATAGAATAAAATTCTATTATTTAACTACCCGTGTCGAATGGTTGAAAAAACAATATTTGATACCCGGCCTTCCAACTACTGAGGATGATAAAAGCGCTGATTTCAGAACTGACATTGCAGGACCTTCAAAACCAAAAGATGCCCCTTCCTTAGTAAAATATATATTAAAAGAAAAGACAATAGGTGATTCTAAAGATACAGGGACCGTAGTAATTGATACCATGTCGTACAAAGTCTTTGGATTACATAGTATTCAGCCATTTGTTGGATTCGGAGTAGGCTTTATAAAACGGAATGAATTAAGCTTTAACGATAACCAGCAACTTACGGAAATCAAAAGTCAGATAAATTCGGAAGCATTTGCCGGTGTTAAAATATTTATGAAGAAAACCGATATTCATTCAAAAGAATGGTTAGGCGCAAGAGGTGTAAATGGATGGTCAAGAACTACATTACTTGTAGGCTTTGATTTAAAAACGACCGATCCCACTGACAGTTTTATTTTAGGAGCAGGGCTCGATTTTCTTCCCGGGTTAAACCTATCCGTTTACGGAAACTTATACCGAAGTACTTCCTATAAAATTGAAAGTGGTAAATATATTCCTGACGGAAATCCTTACCTGTTTGATTGCGGTGCTATATTAAGTATCGATCCGATTGTAATTACGAGATTGTATAAAGCTTTTCCACCTAAATAATTAAAATCAATGAAAAAATATTTTGTATTAACGGCAACCATTTTGTGCATGTTCACTTCATGTGAAAGAAATGAAGGAATATTAAGTGATGAAAACAGAGATCTATTTGGTGATAAAATTTCATCCGGTAGATTATTCTTCACCAATGATGTAACAGGCAGTGGGCTTCCAAATGTATTGGCAAATACTGAAATCCGTTTATCTTTTAGTGGTAAAAATCCTGCAACTTCATACGACCGTTCTGTTATATCAAATGAGAACGGATATTACACTTTTAACAACTTGCCTGATGATAGCCTTCGGTTTTTTTCTCAAATCACAAGGGATGATATTGTTTTCAGTCTGGATGAGAGTTTAAGTGCCGCACAGACCAATAAAGATTTTTACCTGAAAGCAAATCCCGATTACCTGAAAGGCATTGTTATATCAGTTAATGATTCTTTGGGCGGGGGAATACCAAAAGTTAGGGTTGGAATTTATAGTAGCCGATTATTTGCTGAGAGAGATACAAGTTATCAGTATACAACACCTAAACCGGCAAATGATTTTGGCAAATTGTTTTTTCAAAACATTCCAGTTGGCATGCATTATTTTAAGGTAACTGACTCCCTGGGTACATATTGGTTTTACGGTTATGACTCATTGTTGATTTCAGGTGAACTTGACAATCTGACCTTAAAGGTAGATTTCTGATTAGTGTACTGACGTCCTCCCGAATCCGCCGGCTAGAGGATAGGATTCTCAAGGCGATTGAGAAGTAATTGATTCCCTCACCCACCCCTGCCCCTCCCTGTGAAACACTGCATCTTTGAGAAACGGCATCAAAGGGAGGGGGAATTTACTATAACCGGCCACGATTTCTACAAGACGGAAAACCCATGCGGGGTATAGATTTTTACGGACAGGTTTGTTTTGTTTTATTTGACTATTTCGGACTAAAGGAGGCCAGTCATTTCGGAGTAAAGGGAGCCACTTTTTTCAGAGTAAAGGCGGCCAGTGATTTCGAAGCAAAGCAGGCCAGTAAACTGGTAAAAGAATTACCATAATCGTGGATGATCTTGGCTCCGAGCCAGAAAAAATCGACCGACATTCCGGCATAAAGTATAAAGTAGTTGATCCTTCTCTGGCAAATGCGATTATGGACAGATTGTCAGGTTCAGCACACGGATTTGAAATTTAAGGAGAATCGTTAAGAAAATCATTCGAAAAAAATCAATACTAATACCCTCATGTTGCCCTTTGAAATAGTGGCTTACTTTCGTCCGAAATGACTGGACTTCTTTACGCCGAAATAGATGCCCCGTTTGCTATGAAATAATCAATTATCTTAGAAATTATCACCGCACTAATTTTGCGAGCCGTCACAAGTCAGGAAGGAATAATAACCATATGTGGTGACTATTAAATAAACCATCAAACGCTTCCAGGTTTAAGAGGAGGCTGACCTTTCAGCTTCGACGAAAGAGAACCTGGCAGGATCTAATGCTAAAATCCGATGATATTTTAGGATGTCATCCTCAAGATCCCAATATAAAGAGAAAGATGCTGACATCTTCCACAGAAAATTATTCCTGATGAAAGCTCCATGTATACTAAAACTTTAAGGAACTGCGGGGCAATTTTCTTTAAGTTTCAATTATGTCGGGAGGAACAGCAGGTTAAAATTTGCAAACCTGTAACGACTCGGTGTAAAAGCAATCAAGTTATTTAATAGATTTACAAAATAATAGTTATTCAAGAAACAACTATTACTTGAGAATGCACCAAAATAAAAGACATTACGGAGTTTTGAACCAAAGAACGCTTCTTTTCGGTTTCTTGCTTCTTATGTCAGGTTTAATTAATCCCGAAACCCCTGAAGTTAGATCCAATGGCTTTCCTGAAAGCCTAATTTTTAATATTTACCCTTTTAATTTTTTTAAAGCTAATGTTTCAGATTTCAGGAATTTTATTATAAAATGGGAGGATCCTGTTGTTGTCCTCACAAAAAAGCAATCTGCCAAAAATTCCAGGTCACAACAATCTTCGGACCTGTGCTACTCTAAAGAAGGACACAGATCAATTTTAAATAGAGAACCAGAATCCGCATTACTTGTCTTTTCCGGAATAATTATTAGCTGTCCGCATAGACCCTTATCTTTTTCCCCCTTTTTATCGTTCGTGAAATATTCCTCATGGATTGGTAATAGTACAAAAATCCGTCCCCCTCCTATGTCTTAACAGGTCACCAGGAATTCTCATTACTGGCATTAGCCACCATTTCCACAATATTGAAATGAGAATGTCATTTGCTCAGATTTAAGAAAAAATTAAAATATCAAGTACTGAGTCTGTTTTCGGCATTTTCATACTGGCAATAGTTCTGATTATTCATATCAAGATTCTGTTTCATAGAAAATTAATTTATTGATATTAACTAAAACTATAAAAGATGAATAAATCTACCTTTTTTACCATTATATGCCTGCTTAACAGTATGTTATTGTTATCGCAGGTAGCTGTTAATTCGGATGGAAGCGCTCCCGACAATTCTGCGATGCTCGATGTTCAATCATCAAACAGGGGTTTACTTCCACCCCGTATGACGTCTGAAGAATTAAGCGCTATTGTTAGTCCTGCAGACGGATTGCTCGTATTTTGCGTTGACTGTGGTTCAAATGGCACAGGATCTCTGACCATATTTATGGCTGGAGAATGGTACACTTTAAATGCATCTTCCATGGCCAATTCGGCCTGGGCTTGTGAAGATTCAATTACCGTTAATCACGTGGCAGGAAACGTTGCGCCGGTTAATAAAACAGTAACCTATGGCACAATTACTAATATCCCAGGAGAGCCAACAAAATGCTGGATTACCAGTAATCTTGGCGCTGACCACCAGGCCACCGCCGTTGACGATGCTACTGAAGCTTCTGCCGGCTGGTACTGGCAGTTTAACCGGATGCAGGGATATAAACATGACGGTACAACCAGAACCCCAAATACTACCTGGATAAGCAGTATCGATGAAGACTCAGATTGGCTTGCCGCCAATGATCCTTGTGCCCTTGAGCTCGGAGACGGATGGCGTCTCCCGGTTGCAAGCGAATGGACCAATGTGATTATTGCAAATGGAGGGTGGCCAAACTGGAATGCGGCATGGAATTCCGATTTAAGATTACATGCAGCCGGTTATCTCTGGAATTCGTTATATGAAAGAGGTTCCTTAGGCCAGTACTGGAGCGGTTCGCAGGGTAGCAATATAAATGGTCGGGGCATTTGGCTTGCAAGTGACGGTGGAGACATAGGTATTATGGACAAGACAAGTGGCAACACCATCCGTTGTGTACAGGATTCCGAAACACCTGCCTGTGGCGATCCAATTACTATTAATCACGTAACGGGAAATGTGGCTCCGGTTGACAAAACGGTAACCTATGGCACAATTACCAATATCCCAGGTGAACCAACAAAATGCTGGATTACCAGCAACCTGGGTGCCTCACAGCAGGCAACCGCTGTTGATGATGCCACGGAAGCCTCGGCGGGCTGGTACTGGCAGTTTAACCGGATGCAGGGATATAAACATGACGGTACAACCAGAACCCCAAATACTACCTGGATCAACAGTATTGATGAAGATTCTGACTGGCTGCCCGCAAATGATCCTTGTTCTATTGAACTTGGTGTTGGCTGGCGTTTACCGACTGAAACCGAATGGACCAATGTGGATGCAAGCGGAGGCTGGACGGACTGGAACGGCCCTTGGAACTCGGATCTGAAAATGCATGCAGCCGGCGGCCTGCTCTACAGCGATGGTTCGTTGATCTACAGGGGCATGTACGGCGTCTACTGGAGCAGTACGCAGCTCGAAAATACTTATGGCTGGTACCTGTTTTTCACCAGTGGCGATTGCTACATGGATTACGGCCCCAAGGCATTCGGCTTTACGGTCCGCTGTATCAATGAAATGACAGCAGCTCCTCCGGAAGCCCCTTCCGAAGGAACCCATTTGCCTTCCCTGGACCAGATCATATGGAACTGGAATCTAGTGGAAGGTGCAACCGGTTACAAGTGGGGCGCTACTAATGATTACGAGAGCGCCGAGGACATGGGCGTTTCCGTTTCAAAGACCGAAACGGGTCTTACATGCGGCACGGCTTACACCCGGTATGCCTGGGCCTATAATGCCAGTGGAAATTCCGTACCGGTAACTTTAACAGCATCTACCCTGGGTTGTACCTTAGCTTGTGGAGATCCTTTTATCATTAATCACGTGGCAGGAAATGTAGCGCCGGTTAACAAAACGGTAACCTATGGCACGGTTACCAATATCCCAGGGGAGCCAACAAAATGCTGGATTACCAGTAACCTTGGCGCAGATCACCAGGCAACCGCCCTAGATGATGCCACGGAAGCCTCGGCAGGGTGGTACTGGCAGTTCAACCGGCAGCAGGGTTACAAGCATGATGGTATAACGAGAACGCCAAACACGACCTGGATCAGCACCATCAGTGAAAATTCCGATTGGTTAAGTGTGAACGATCCCTGCACGATCGAGCTGGGCTCAGGGTGGAGGCTGCCGACCAACACGGAATATGGAAACATTAAAAACGCGGGTAGCTGGACGAACTGGAACGGCCCATGGAACTCGGACCTGAAAATGCATGCAGCCGGTTACCTGACCAGCGGCACTGGTTCGCTGCTCAGCATAGGATCACACGGCCACTACTGGAGTAGTATGCAAAGCATCAGCAGCGACGGGATTTTACTGAACTTCTATAGTGGTGATTGCGGCATGCACTTGAACGTCAAGGCAGGCGGCATGACGGTGCGGTGCCTTGGAGACTGACAATTTGATTTATTTTTCAACTTGACTATTCAGGTGTTTACCGAAAAAACAAGAATAGCTTGAATGACCAATCATTGATATATATTAATCAAAAAAAACTAAAACATGCAAAAATCTGTTTTTATTATCATTATATGTATGCTTAACAGTGTTTTATTGTTTTCGCAGGTTGCTATAAACACCGATGGTAGCACCTCCGACAGCTCTGCAATGCTCGATGTAAAATCTTCAAACAGGGGATTACTTACGCCCCGAATGACTCATGCTGAACTTAATGCTATTTCTGACCCCGCAGAGGGACTTATGGTTTATTGCACCGACTGTGGATCAAACGGCCTGGGCTCCCTTTCTTTGTTTATAGCTGGAGTGTGGTATACACTGAACACCAACTGTCTGAATCCTTCACTACCTCTGGCAGGCAGCCATGTGCCATCACCGGACCAGATCATATGGAACTGGAATACCGTTGCTTTTGCAACCGGTTACAAGTGGAATACGAGCCCTGATTACGGTACTGCTCAAGACCTGTTCACTAACACCACAAAAACAGAAGAGGGGCTTACCTGCGGTAATTCTTATTCCCGTTATGCCTGGGCCTATAATGACTGTGGATATTCCACCCCGGTAACTTTAATAGCATCTACCCTGGGTTACACCTTAGCTTGTGGAGATCCGTTTACCATTAATCACGTGGCAGGAAATGTCGCGCCGGTTAATAAAACGGTAACCTATACCACGGTTACCAATATCCTAGGGGAGCCAACAAAATGCTGGATTACCAGTAACCTGGGCTCCGACCGCCAGGCCACCGCCGTTAACGATGCTACTGAAGAATCTGCCGGTTGGTACTGGCAGTTTAACCGGATGCAGGGATATAAACATGACGGTACTACCAGAATCCCAAATATAACCTGGATAAACAGTATCGATGAAAACTCAGATTGGCTTGCCGCCAACGACCCGTGCGCCCTTTTGTTAGGCAGCGGATGGCGCTTACCAACTTCTACCGAATGGATCAATGTTGATGCAAGTGGAAACTGGACAAACTGGAACGGTCCGTGGAACTCAGCCTTAAAAATGCATGCAGCCGGGGGGCTGCTCAGCAGCGGTGGTTCACTGTTCGACAGAGGCTCAAAAGGATACTACTGGAGCAGTTCAAAGTACAGTAACGCTTACGGATGGGAATTGTTCTTTTACAGCAGCAATAGTACTATGAACAGTCACCACAAGGTGTACGGTTTTAGCAGTCGGTGCTTGAGAGACTAACCATTTAACTCATTAGCTTGTTTGACAAATTTATTGTCGAATTAAAAGATTACGGATTAGCCGGTTTTCCATGGCAAAGGTTTGAGAAGATCAGAGGGCTGCATTATGCTTTTGCAAATCACCTGAATATTCCTGCCCAAACTGTACCACCCATTCCTGAGCATAACGTACCAGTAATTCCTGTCGAAAGTGTACCACCGATTCCTGGGCAAGGTGTACCACTTTTAGGATAAAATCCGGGAAGTTTTTCACCGGGAAGCCGGATGGAGAACTGACATTCCTGCAGAAAGTGTACCGCCCTTTTATGATGGATTTGTAAACGAGGACCGTGTTAACTTGGCCGAAAAACAAGTTGACATGGCGAACAAACGAAAAACGATGTTACAAATTCGTAAGATCATTCAACTACTGGCTAATGGCTGCTCTGAACAAAAAGTGGACTAACTGGCCGGCATACAACGGGATACGCTCAGGGATTATCATGCAAGAATCAAACAAAGCGGCTAGGAGCCGGTTGAGCTTTTAAAGATGAAAGATGCCGAGCTGGCGGAACTGGTTTATCCTCCTTGGTACTGTGCATTAACTTCCGGGTGTAGCGAGTTACTGGAGGATCCGATAGAGCATTTCCTGAAGAACTCAAGCGTCCGGGAGTAACACGCCAGCTTTTATGGCTTGAATACCTGTGTGATCATCGGGATGGATGCAGCTACTCTGGACAACCAGGTCAGAATAGCTTTTTTGCAAGTGCTGGAAGATCGTTACGGCAAACGGTCCACCATTATAAGCTACCAGTGACCGATAAACAAATGGCACTAAAAAATCAATGAACCTACCCTGGCCGATGCGATTATGGACAGATTGTCAGGTTCTGCACACCGATTTGAAATTAAAGGAGAATCGTTAAGAAGAAAATCAATGGAAATAAATTAATACTATTACCCTCATGTTGCCCTTTGAAATAGAGACTCACTTTCGTCCGAAATGAGTGGCTCAATTTACACCGAAACAGGTGGCCTTGTTTGTCCGAAATAATCACTTAAGAATCAATTCTATGAATCACCCTCCCCTCACCCTCCCTGTGAAACACTGCAACTTTGGGAAACGGCATCAAAGGGAGGGGAAATGGGAAATCCTGTCACCAACATTCTACCATAATGGCGTCCCTATGGGACTTGGAGGGGTTTTGAGTTAATAGTTGACTGACGACCGACGACTGAATCGGTATTTCATATAAACTCCACCTGGTTTAATTCCCGGCCAAACTCGTGCAATTTCTTTTCAATCTTTTCAATGGTTTTTTTTGACGGTTTTCGGCGGCCTGTTACGTAATGGCTTAACTGTCCCTGATTTACACCAGTTAACCGTTCCATGCCGGCTAAGGATAAGATACATCCATAATAAGCTAAAAATGAGGCCACATCAAATTGAAATTCAAATTCACATTCAGTAAACTCTTTATTTGTCTCCATGTAATATGCTTTCATCTCTTCATACGAATTTAAAAAATCCGTCTTTGCTTCCAGCGCAGTTTTTCCATCTCCTATGATTCCAAAAGGCGCATTGTCAGAACCAATATAGGCTCCGAAACTGCCGTCATTACCGCGTTCAATAATTACCTTCAACTTCATATCCTCAAATACTAAACTTCTACCAGAGATTATAAAGATATTAATATTAATATCAATTATTAAAATTCCATTATTTTTTCACCCTCCCCTGCCCCTCCCTGTGAAACACTGCAACTTTAGGAAACGGCATCAAAGGGAGGGGGAATTTACCATAACCGGCCACGATTTCTACAAGACGGAAAACCCCTACGGGGTAAAGATTTAACAAACAAATTAGTTTTGTTTTATGCGCTTTTCGGGCCGGAGCCCGGAGCTATTCCTTCACTTTCCGGTCAATACCAGACTTTGGGCCTCTGAAAATCGCCGAACCTCTTCGAGAAAAAATGGAAATTGGAAATTGGAAATTTGGCAACCAGGAACCAGGAACCAGGAACCTGGAACTCTTTCATCCGACCAACGACCAAAGAAAAATACTAATCCTCCCGGTTTCACCGTTATTCTCTCAAATATCGCTTATGACTATGGTGAACCGTCGTGCTCTGGTGCCTTTGTATGTGCTGGGTATTATGTTTTATGTGTTGATTATTAATGATGTAAAGGTAGTAGCACAGGATGGGGCGATACGGAACGAAATTCTAATGGAGGTCAATAAGCTGCGCAAAGAAGGATGCACTTGCGGAGAGGAAAAGATGCCGCCGGTCATGGAGGTTACCTGGAACGACAAGCTTGAAAAAGCTGCTGCAAAACATGCCGATGATCTTTTTAAAAATTCGCGGTTCAGCCATATGGGCAATGATGGCTCCGAAGCATCGGACCGCGTTGAGAAAGCAGGCTATAAATGGTCGGCTGTGGGAGAAAATATAGGGAAAGGATATGCAACCGCGGCCCAGGTGGTGAATGGATGGCGACAGAGCCCGGGGCACTGCCGGAATATGATGGATCCATCCTTCAGGGAGATCGGAGCGGCCCGGAAAGGAGAGATCTGGGTTTTAAACCTTGGCGCGTGGAGGGAATAACACAAAACGGAACATCAAGTAAAGCACAATTTTCACTCCTTCACCACTTTCCCCTGGTACCAGGTATTGCCAGTTCTCACCAGGATCACATAGATTCCATTCGATAATCCCGAGATATCAATTTCTCTTCCTGTCACCGGCTCGATTCGGTTAACCAGGACACCTTGCATATCAATTATATCCACGCTGTCGATATCCCGGGGAAAATCTGCAGGAAAAGATACCATGCCTGTGGCAGGATTGGGATATAGGCGGATTACCTCATAACGGACATGTTCGGTTATATCGTTGGCATAGGCCGCAAACAGCCAGAGGTAGGCTTCGCCGAAGTCGCCGCTCCAGAGGTTTTCGTTGTGCTGCCCGCCGGGGATGATCTTCACGCTCAGATCCTCTTCCTGGTATCCGCTTACCAGCAGGCTGTCCTGCATATCCATCACATCATTGATTGTATTCTGCCCCTCCATGCCGCCGCACATCAGGTAAAGGCGCATGGCGTCCTGCTTTCCCGCTTCACGGGTAAATGCCCACAGGCTGTCGGAGAACCAGTAAGAGGGAGAGAAGATGCCGGCTTTGCTGAAGATATCCTGGTTATCCAGCGCTCCAAAATGGGAGATCAGGCCGCCGAGAGAACTGCCCATGATGCCGGTATGCTCTCGGCCCGGCAAAGTGCGGTAGTGCCCGTCGATATAAGGTTTCAGCGTTTCCGTGATGAACTGCATGTAGAGTTCGCCATCGCCTCCTCCGTGCACAACATGCTTCCAGGGAGTGTACTCATTCAGCCGCTCTGCGCCGCCATTGTCGATACCTACCACGATCGGGACATTAATCCCCTGATCAAAAAGATCATTTAATGTTTCGTCGATATGCCATTCCCCGGCAAAGGAAGTGGCATCGTCGAAAAGGTTTTGGCCATCGTGCATATACAACACCGGGTAGTTGTTTTCCGAAGTCTCATAACCGGGAGGCAGGTAAAGCCAGATCCGGCGGGTGCGGCCCAGTTGCGGCATCTCAAAGGCATCATCCATGATGATCACATTTTCGGCAGCCGTACTGCCTCCACCACCTCCCTGCGCCCAGTTGTAAATGACGATATTCACCGTTGACCCATTGCCGTAGGTGAAGAGCCTGTTTCCGATCTCCTCCCCGCTTTGCCCTTTTTCAACCGTCTCCCAGCTCCCGCGGGTGAACTTGAATTGAATCTGGGTCCCCTGTGTTGCCGCCGCCAGCGTGATCGCCCATTTCTGCTGTTCGTTCTTCGCCAGCCGGAAGTTCGGATCACCGGGGGTCCATCCGTTAAAATCACCGGCGATATAAATGTAGTCGTCAGGAGGAGTATATTCCGGCAATGCATCGATTACAAAAGTCACCTGTGCCGCCAGGCCACCGACAGCAAACAAAAACAGTATCGCAAGCAGGTTTTTCATGGTATATGTTCTATTGTTCTATTGTTCTATTGTTCTATTGTTCTATTGTTCTATTGCTCTATTGTTCTATTGCTCTATTGTTCTATTGTTCTATTGTTCTATTGTTCTATTGTTAACCAATTCACTTTTCACTCTTCACTCTTCACTCTTCACTCTTCACTTTTCACTCTTCACTTTTCACTATTCGTTGAATAAAGACTTCCGGCAGTTTAACCACTTTTCGTGTTTCATAATCAAATGCCACCAGGCCGGTGCTGCCCAGGAATACGACCGCGCCGTCACTTTCCCGTTTTACGGTATAGGTCATATTGAATGAAGATGTGGTCACCTCATCAATACCGACATCCACCGTTAAAACATCGTGCAGGAACACCTCTTTACGGAAGTTCACATGGGCGTCGCGCATGATGATGGCCGGCCCGCCGATATTTTTCTCACTGAATCCCAGCGATTCCAGAAAGGCAATCCGGGCATCGTGGAAAACCAGCAATGCCCTGTCGTTTCCCATATGTCCGCCATAATTGACATCTCCGACCCTGACTTCAATCCTGGCAATATTCCTCAGGGTAATCCATTTATCCTCAACCATATTCTTTTCATCATATCATTATCATCAAAAATACAATATTTAAGACTTAAAACTATCTTTGCAGCCCTATTCAGGGAATCATGCCGGGAAGAAAAGCATTCATTATCGGGGCAACGGCCATTAGTTTTGCAGCCATCATGTGGGGCCTGGACGGTGTTGTGCTAACGCCCAGGCTGTACAACCTGGATGTCGGGCTTGTCGTTTTTATCCTGCACCTGATCCCGTTCCTGTTAATGCAGCTTTTTCTTTTCCGGGAATACCGTCACCTGAAAACATTCCGGCGAAATGATTATATTTTATTACTGCTGATAGCCTTATTCGGTGGTGCAATCGGTACTTTATCCATTGTAAAAGCCCTCTTTCTGATCAATTTCAAGGAGTTAAGCATCGTGGTCCTGCTACAGAAACTCCAGCCGGTGTTTGCCATACTGCTGGCCACGTTGTTATTGAAAGAGAGGATCAACCGATATTTTATCCTCTGGGCATCGGTTGCCTTGCTGGGTGGCTATTTCATGACATTCGGCTTCAAAATTCCGGATGTGCACACCGGGTCAAATACTGCATTATCAGCGTTGTTTGCCCTTCTGGCAGCCTTCTCGTTCGGCAGTTCCACCGTCTTCAGCAAAATGATCCTGAGGAGGTATTCATTCAGTACCGCCACTTTTTACCGGTACGGGTTTACCACTGTCATCATGCTGTTGTATGTGATCATTACCGGGCAACTGGCTTCATATCATGAAATAACCCGCTCCAACTGGCTCATATTCATCATCATTGCAGTGACGACCGGCAGCGGTGCCATCTTCCTTTATTATTACGGGCTGAACCGGGTCAAAGCCACTGTAGCCGTGATTTGCGAATTATTCTTCCCTATCTCGACCCTGGTCTTCGATTATTTTATCAATGGAACCAGGCTTTCAGCGGTTCAATGGGCCAGCGCCGCCCTGATGGTATTTGCCATCATCAACCTGAACCGTACACAACAGGCTGAAAATACACGTTCATGATTTTGCTTTTCTTTGCTTTTTCCTTATATTTGTCTAAGACTTAAAACTATGAGCTATGAGCGAACAGGAAAGTTTAAAGAATGTATTTACCGGTTCCGTATTGGAAGCTAATTATATTAAGAGTTTGCTGGAAGAGAGCGGTATCGGCGCGATGGTCCGCAATACCATGGGAGAAAGCCTTGTTGCCGGCTGGGTTTCGGGAGGCCCGGAAGATGCCGGCCTGGTTTATGTTATTGAAAGCCATGAGGAAGAAGCCAGGAAGATCGTCGAAGAATACCTGGCCGGAAAATAATTTATCGTTGATACGGAAGCTAACCACGACAGGTCTCGGGGCCTGTATATCTGTTTTCCTGTCGGCCCAGAATCTTCTTCCTGCCGACGGGTACCTGATCATCAATGCCGGTCCCGGCGATCCTGTTTATACTACATATACAGCGGCGCCGGCACGCTCATCTCTTTACGACGACAAGGGTTATACGATGATCTATGATGAATTCTCATCCCCTTTAACGTACGGCAGTGAACACGGCGGAAGGTTTTTCACTGTTTGGGAAATCAACAGCGTGGTAGTCAGCCGGGTCGGCGATTTTCATGTAAAACCGTTCATCAAAGCTACTTTTCCGGATATGGCGCTCATGGAATACGAGCCATGGCCCGGAATCAGCGCTGAAGAGATCTTTTTCGTATATAATTCGAATTGTGCTGTTGTGGATTGTCATCTGAAAAACAATACACCAAACACCCACGAGATCAATATTTACCCCGTACTGGAAGATGCCGATTCCCTTTATGTCATTGGATTTGACTCTACTTCAAATAGTTATTGTTTTAATCATTACGAAACAAAAAAAAGGCTGATCAGCAATCTATCCGATAAATATCCTTATCCCGACCATTTTTATAACCTTTTTTCAGCCGGGTTCCCAATATACTCTTACGGTGCGTATCAAGGTAACAGGGAGGATCTGTACAATGCCATCAAGACCGACTTTTACATTGAAAACAGGTCGGATTCCCTCAATATGGCAGACAGCAGTGATGCCGGTTTCATAGCCCTGCATGGAAAATACATCCTTCAACCGGGCGCTACAATCCATTACCGTTATTGCCGGTTGCGACAGAGCCGGGACAAGGAGCCCGAACGTCTTGGCAAAATCCTGGAAGATGCAAAGAGCCTTTCCATTCAGCCATTTATTGATGAAAATGTCAGATTGTTTTCCAATATTCCACTGATCGACTTCAGTGATCCTGCGGATAAGATGGTTTACCTTTCGGCTTTCAACCTGGCCAGGGGCTGCTTTTTGCCGGCCGAAGGACAGACTACCCATAATTATTATGTTTTCTCACGGGAACCGCTCTGGGGCTGGGGACACGGCCACCAGGTCCTGCATGAATCGCTCAGCATGCTGGCCTATGCCTACCTTGATCCTGTTTCGGCACAGAATTCACAACGGGTATATATGGAACAGCAAAGCGAAGACGGTTTGATTGCTTACCGCCACGGACCTCGGGGGCCGCAGACATATCCGCATAAAGAAATGCCCACCACATCGGCTCCGTTCTATTCGTGGATAAACCTGGAGATTTATAATGTGAGCCATGACAGGGAGTTTCTTGCTGACGCTTACGAGAGCGGCACCCGGTATGCGCGGTGGCTGATCAATAACCGGGACACGGATCATGACGGGACTTTCGAATGGGGCCCATATGGAATCATTGAAAATGTGAGGGATTGGTATAATGCCGTATTCCAGGTTTCGAAGGAGCGTTACCTGGATATCGACAAGGAGGATATTTCGGATGAGCTCGAATGCCTTGATCTCAGCCTGATGATGGTTAAGGAAATGCGGAGCCTGGCCGCGATGGCTACAGCGCTTGATTTACGAGAAGAGAGTGAGGAGTGGGAAAGTAAAGCAAACAAACTGGCCCGATTGATCAATGAAAGAATGTGGGATGATGCGTCGGGATTCTATTATTCGGTCGACAAGACTGACCACAGCTTCTATTTTATGACGAGGGACCTCAAACGGCAGGAGATCATCGGTTTTCTGCCGCTCTGGACACAAGTTGCCGACAGCACAAGAGCCGTCCGGCTGGTGCAAACATTGACCGATCCCGGCAAATTCTGGAGGAAATACGGCGTGCCTACGCTGGCTGCCGATGATGAATGGTACAGCCCTTATGTCGATTATTGCTGCAAGTGGAACGGGCCCGTCTGGCTGTTATGGGATTACATGGTTTATGAAGGGTTGAGGAATTACGGCTATGACAGCCTGGCGGAAGAACTGGCTGTGAATTTACTGGGTGCTGTTAAAGTGCAGCTTTCGAGAAACCACCGGTTCCCGGAATCATACAGCCCGGACAATGAAGTCCTGAATTGCCCCCCCAATTACATCTGGGATTCGATCATTGCCCGGTTGATGATCAGAATGAATAGCGATTAATTCTTAATTTTGCCACTCACTATAAAAGAAGAGCCGATGATGAAATACTTGCACACCTTTGTTTTCAGCCTGATCCTTGTGATGATCCTTTCATCGTGCACGGAATCCGTTAACAAAGAACCTCTGATCGGGAAAAAAGAGTTAAAACTGGCCACAGACCGTATGACGCCGGAGGTATTATGGTCGTTTGGGCGTGTGGGCGAGTTTGAAGTTTCACCGGACCTTCAGAAAATACTGTTCAGCATCACTTATTATGATATTGACAGGAATAAAAGTAACCGGGAACTATACCTGATCGGAACTGACGGCAAGAATCTGAAGCAGATAACAAAAACACCCGAAAACGAATTCAACTACACGTGGCGGCCGGATGGGCAGAAGATCCTGTTTGCCGGCACAGCCAGTGGTTCTGTTCAGGTTTGGGAAATGAATCCCGATGGATCGGGCAGAAAGCAGCTTACGGATATCCCCGGCGGCATCAGCGGCTTTAAATTTTCGGCCGATATGAAGAAAATAGCTTACTCGGCTGAGGTAAACCTGGATGATCAATACAAGAAAGATTTGTTTGAAGGATTACCGTTGACCTCCGGGAAGGTTTATCATTCGATGATGTTCAGGCATTGGGACGAATGGCGTGATACATACAGTCATCTTTTTATCGCGGATTTCCAGGACGGAAAATTATCCAACGTAACGGATATTCTGGAAGGGGAACCGTTTGACTTTCCCAACAAGCCTTTTGGCGGCATGGAGCAGATGAGCTGGCACCCCGATGGGAAAAAGCTGGCTTATTCCTGCCATAAGAATTTCGGAAAAGCCTACGCTGTTTCCACCAATACCGACATCTTCATTTATGACCTGGAAACCAGGCAGCAGACCCTCCTGACACGTGATATGAAAGGTTATGACAATGATCCTGTATTCTCGCCTGACGGAAGACACATTGCCTGGACCAGTATGGAACGTGACGGTTATGAAGCCGATAAGAGCCGGTTAATGGTTTTCGACCTGGAGAGCAATTCACGCGTCGATTATACGGGAATTTTCGATAATGACGCCGAGGGCCCGGTATGGGCCGACGACAGCCAGTCGATCTATTTTGTTGCTTATTGGTACGGATCCAAGGAAATTTTTAATCTTCACCTCAATGGTACGATAACACAGCTCAGCAGTGGCGTCCACGATTTCACTGCTGCCCAGCCTGCAGGCGACAAGATCATTGCTTCGATGACGACCATGTCGATGCCTGCCGAGCTTTTCGCCGTACCTGCTGCCGGCGGAAAAGAGACACAGATCACCTTCACCAATAAAGACATCCTCGACCAGCTCTCCCTGGGGAAGGTTGAGAAGCGGTTTGTCAACACTACGGATGGTAAGAAGATGCTGACCTGGGTAATTTATCCGCCCCATTTTGACGAGCGGAACAAATACCCGGCATTGCTTTATTGCCAGGGTGGTCCGCAGAATGCCCTGAGCCAGTTCTGGTCGTACCGCTGGAACTTTCAGATGATGGCTGCAAACGACTATATCGTGGTAGCCCCGAACCGCCGGGGCGTCCCGGGATTCGGCCAGGCCTGGAAAGAACAGATCAGCGGTGACTATGGCGGACAGAACATGCAGGATTTGCTGGCGGCGATCGATGATGTTTCAAACGAGGGTTATGTCGATAAAGATCGCCTGGGCGCTGTTGGAGCCAGTTATGGCGGATTTTCCGTTTACTGGCTGGCCGGACATCATGAGAGACGGTTCAAAGCTTTTATTGCGCACGATGGCATGTTCAATATTGAGAGCGCTTACCTTGAGACGGAAGAACAATGGTTCCCCAATTTCGACCTGGGTGGAGCCCCCTGGGAGAAAGACAATCCGGTTGTGCAGAAAAGTTATGCCAACTCTCCTCATCTTTTTATTGAAAAATGGGATACTCCGATCCTGGTCTGTCACAGTGAGAAAGACTACCGGGTTGTTGCCACCCAGGGGATCATGGCCTTCAATGCTGCACAGCTCATGGGAGTGCCTTCGCAGCTTCTCTACTTCCCCGATGAAAACCACTGGGTATTAAAGCCACAGAATGGAATTTTATGGCAGAGGACATTCTTTGCATGGCTGGATAATTGGTTGAAAAGAAAATAACTTTATTTTTTAATTCTTAATTCTTAATTTTTAATTATTCCATAAATATCTAATTATGAAGAAGTTATTACTAGTTTTAATAATGATGGTTCCGGTGATGATATTCAGCCAGGAACCGGCGCCCAAGAAATGGGCAGTTACAGGGATTTCAAGCCTTAATCTTAACCAGGCATCTTTTAGTTACTGGACGGCCGGGGGGACGAATTCGCTTGCTTTTTCGGCCTTAGGAAAGTATTCGGCCAATTACAAACAAAACAAATTTTCCTGGAACAACAATCTCAACCTGATGTACGGCATGGTGAAGAACCAGGGGGAAAGCCTTAAGAAGAGCGAAGACCTGATCGAACTGATTTCGGTCGCCGGTCTGGATCTGAATCCAAAATGGTCGGTTACAGGGTATATGTCGTTCAGAACGCAGTTTGCCAATGCATGGGACAAAGACAATGATTCCATAAAAGTTTCCCAGCTCCTTTCTCCCGGTTACCTGACATTATCTCCTTCAGTACGATTCAAACCAAATGACAATTTTTACGTTCTTATATCACCGGTAACTGCCAAATTCACTTTTGTGACCAATCAGGATCTGGCCGATAAAGGCTCTTTTGGTGTGACACCGGCAGAATATGATTCTGTTGGAAACCAGTGGGTCAAAGTGACGGACGGCGATAATATGTTGTTATACCTCGGCCCTTTTCTGGAAGCATATTACAAGAAGACTGTCGTAAAGAATCTTACGTATGAGACCCGTTTCAATGTTCTTTACACATTGCTTAACAGGGACAATCTCGAAGGATACGATGCCGATGTAAGCTGGGAAAATTACCTGAATTATTCGATCGCAAAATATTTCAATATCAGCTTGTTGCTGCACCTGGTATATTTGCCCGGCCAGCCTGCGATCAAGTTCGACAATTACGAAGGGGCCGTCAGGGTGAAAGCCATTCCTAACCGTCACATCCAGATCAAAGAGACCATCGGCTTCGGTATTTCGTATATTTTTCCGGCCGAAAAGAAATAATGGATGAAGGATTGAATATAGATGAGCTTCAGGAGAAGTCACGCCTGGTCCGTACCGATATTCTTCGTAGCCTGGCCGAAGCCGGGAGCGGGCATACAGGCGGATCGCTGGGATTGACCGATCTGTTTGTCTCGCTGTATTTCAACATTTTGAATCATAAGCCTGGCGTGCCCGACTGGGATGGGCGCGACAGGCTTATCCTTTCCATTGGGCATGTAGCGCCGGTTTTGTATGCTACTCTGGCCCATGCCGGTTATTTTCCCAAGGATGAGTTATTGACTCTGCGCAGGCTTGGCTCAAGGCTGCAGGGGCATCCGGGGCGGGAGCACGGTTTGCCTGGGCTGGAGCTTTCGGCCGGATCGCTGGGACAAGGATTGTCGGTGGCAGTCGGCCTGGCCCTGGCAGCGAAAGCAGATAAAAAGAGCTGGCGTGTTTACAGTGTTCACGGGGATGGCGAAATGCAGGAAGGATCGATCTGGGAAGCGGCCATGAGCGCCGCGCATTACAAGCTCGACAACCTGATCGCTTACATCGACCGGAATGGGGTTCAGATCGACGGCAGGACCGGAGACGTCATGGAGATTGAGCCATTGGCGGATAAATGGCGTGCTTTCGGATGGGAGGTATTTGAGTGCGATGGCCACGATCACCGCCGCATCATTGAAACTACGCGAAATGCCCGCAGGATCATTTCCAAACCTTCCGTAATCATCCTGAAAACGATTATGGGCAAGGGCGTCAGGTCCATCGAAGGCGATTACCGGTGGCATGGGAAGGCGCCATCAAAAGAGGAACTGGAGCGGTTTCTCAGGGAGCTGGCCTGATAAACGCCAAATTCTTAAAATCTTCAATGCTTATTCGGGTAATATTATCATCTGGCCTTTTAGACAGGCCGTATGCATACGTTTTATCGTAATATTTCAGGATAATTTCAATCGCTCCGCGGACTTCGCCTGATTCCAGCTCTTTCAGCGCCGCCTGTGCCACATCACCGCCTATCCTTTTCGATATTTTGATAATGATTTCGGATAGTTCCCGGTTTTCAAAATAGCCATATTCATTCAGCAACCTGTTGACTCGTTCTACGAATGGCCTCTCGATCAGCACGACTTCTGACCGGCACACAGCTTCATAAATTGCACCGGGAATGATTACTTTCCCGATATTGCGGCTCTCGTCCTCAATCCAAATCGTTTGTCCGGGGTCCAGTTTCTCGAGGCAGTCGGCCAGGTCATTCTCAAACTGTTCCTGCGTCGGTTGTTCCGGCTGGCCGAGTGCGCCGAATGCCGATCCTTTATGCCGGGCCAGTTTTTCCAGGTCGATGACCTGCTCTCCTATTGAATGGAGCCATTGGATCAGCTCTGTTTTCCCGCATCCTGTCATACCGCCCAGGACAATAAACCGAAAATCGTTTTTGAACAATTCGGCAACGGACCGCCGATAGGCTTTATATCCACCCGGGAGGATGGTCGCTTTCATGCCGGCAAAGTTCAGCAGCCAGGCCATGGCTTCACTTCGCATCCCGCCGCGCCAGCAATGGACAAGGATTTCTTCTCCCTGAGCAATTTCACCAGCTTTTTGCACGAAGTAAGTCAGTTTTGGTCCGGCTAGTTCAAGGCCGAGATGGAGTGCTGCATCTTTTCCCTGGCGGGTGTATGCGGTGCCGACGGCGGCACGCTCCCTGTCGTCGAACAGGGGAAGGTTGAAGGCGCCGGGGATATGGCCTTGCTGGTATTCTGCCGGGGAGCGGACGTCGATAAGTCCCCCGGGACGAAATCCCAAGGGATGGCGTCCCCCGGGACGAAACCCCAAAGGATGGCGTCCCAAAGGACGGCTTCCCAAGGCTTTAAAAATATTTTTCCCCACCACCGGGTATTTTTTCATCAAAAACCGGATTAATTAATAAAAATATAGGATTATGCCATCAAAAATGATTAAAACAAAAGTTTTGCCTGAAAAATATTATCATATTTTTAACCAGGCCATCAACAACGAATTCCTCTTCAGGGAAGATGATGATTACCAATTCTTTCTGCTCAAGATCAAAGAATTGATAATTGACTACTTCGAACTGTACGCTTACTGTTTATTGCCCAATCACTTTCATATACTACTCAAACCATTATGGGAAGTAAACAGTATACATGATTCATCAGTGAATGAAAAGCTTCGAAAGTTGTTTCAACTTTACGCACAATATTACAATAAAAAGTACAAAAGAAAAGGGAGCTTATATTTAAAACCTTTCAGGAGAATAGAAATTGATACGGAGGCATATCTCACCTATTTGGTCTTCTATATCCACTATAATCCTCAAAAACACGGTATTATCGGAGACTATAGGGCATACGATCGTAGCTCTTATAAATTCTTTATCTGCGATCAGGAGACAAAACTTCAGCGGGATGTGGTTTTAAAATGGTTTGGGGACAATCCGGAAGATTTCGTAAGGTTTCATCAGGAATGTCTGGAAAGGAAGATCGGAGACGGGACGCCATCCCTTGGGATGCCATCCCAAGGGATGGCGTCCCCTTTTTTCCTACCTTTGCCAAAATTCCAACCCCTATGAAATACGTCGGTGCTCATGTCAGCGCAGCAGGTGGCGTCGAAAATGCCCCGCTCAACGCTTATAAAATAGGTGCGAAAGCCTTTGCCTTCTTCACCAAAAACCAAAAACAGTGGAAAACCGCACCACTATCAGAAAAAAACATCCGGGAGTTCAAGGCTAACTGCCTGAAATATAATTATCTACCTGAAAGCATACTGCCGCACGACGGCTACCTCATCAATCCCGGAAGCCCCGACAAAGAGATGCTCGAAAAATCACGCGAAGCCCTTCTGGATGAAATGCAACGCTGCGAACAGCTCGGCCTCAAAATGCTCAACTTCCATCCCGGCGCACACCTGGGAAAGATCAGCGAAGAGGATTGCATCAAAATCATCGCCGAATCCATCAATATTGTCCTGTCGAAAACCAGTGACGTGACAGCAGTGATCGAAAATACAGCCGGCCAAGGTTCAGCGATCGGTCACCGGTTCGAACACCTCCGGGCCATCATCGACCAGGTCGACGATAAAAGCCGTGTAGGAGTTTGCCTCGACACCTGCCATGCCTATGCCGCCGGCTATGACCTGAAAAACCCGGAAGGATACGACAAAGCGTTCGATGAGTTCGGTAAGATCATCGGGTTCAACTACCTGAGAGGATTCCACCTGAACGACGCCCGCAAAGGACTCGCTTCCCGCGTCGACCGGCACGAAAGCCTCGGCAAAGGGGATATCGGCGAAGACCTGTTTATCCGGATCATGAACGATCCGCGCTTCGATAACATGCCCATCATCCTCGAAACCCCCAACGAAGAGATCTGGCCTGAAGAGATCCGCTGGCTCTATGAAACGGTGGGAATCTAGAAGGGAAAAGGGAAAAAGGAAAAGACTGCTTATAGCTGACTATAGCTCAAACTCCAGGTAATCCTGCTGATCTTTCAATCGTTTATTCATTCCCATCCCCTGCAGGTTAACATCCTGCGACTTTCTAACATCGAATTCCGCAGTGAGCCGCTGGCCAACCGGTTTGAGCAATTGGGGCCCTGCTGCACGGGGGCTCTTGATCGCCGGGTCGACCGGATAGGCATTCATCAATTCCGCCGGGTAAGGGCGCAGCATACCGGTAACATCCGACAGCGGCAGATCATCGCTCAACCAGGCTTTCTCAAGCGACCTGGGCAAAATGACCGGCGAACGGTGGTGCGGTATCTTACGGAGGAGTTCATTGGCTACGGTCGTAATGATGGCAAAGGAGCGGATGATCTCACCCGTATCCGGATTAGCCCAGGTATCCCAGACGCCGGCAAATGCAAATGGTCTCTCCCCTTCTCTCAGGTATAACACGTAAGGCCTCGAGAGCTTTTCTTTTGTCGTCCCTTCAATGAAGCAATCGGCGGGGATAAGGCATCGCTGCGAACGGATCGGTTTGCGGAAAGAGGGTTTGGTGATGATCCCCCGGGCGCCGGTATACTCAGGATTGTCGTCAGGATTATGATCCCCCTCTGCCCTGGCGTTGATCAGCAGAAGCGGTTTCTTCGACCAGAAAGGTGTCAGCCCGAAACGAAAAAGCTCCAGTTGCCTGGGGTTTTCATTCGTGATCACCGGTGCATAGCTTCCCGGTACGATATTGTAGTTAGGCTGAAAGTCAAATCCTTGCGGCGCTTCGACGTTAAACCGCTTTTCGATTAATTCCACCTTTTGAACCAAAACATACCGGCCACACATAATCCGCTTTCGTTAATGGTTTAAATTGTCGATTTCCAGCGAAATCTCTTCCATCTTCGCCGGTAGCGGCGCATCCGGCGACAATCCCACAAGCAGGATCAGATACCTGTTCTCCTGTCTCACTACTATCCTGTTTCCTTTGTTATCCTTACACGAAAATCCCTGGTAGGTATTGGTCAGATCGGTAAATCGCTTGTTTTCAGAAAGACTCTGCCGCGCCGACTGCATATTTTCAAACGATTCAGTGGAATTGGTATATTCAAGCAGAATGACATGGTAATCCTCCCTGGAAAATACCATAGCCTCCTTAAAAGCAAAGGGATTGCGGTAATCAATGTAATAGAAATTAGACAAGCCGATATTTCCGCGCAGATAAGCTTTGTTTGAAGATGAAGCCTGCGCTGAGCAAAGTCCCAGTATCCCGGGTATGTCGCCGGAGGTTGAAACCTTTCCGTCAATTATAGCAGCTAATTGTCCCAGTAATGGCTTTCCGCCATTCTTTTTCGATTTCCATGACAGGATCACATAATACCGGCTCTTCCAAAAGGCGATGAAATCATCAGTAACCGTCGATTGTTTGCCAAACTCCCCGGTCCATGATGCCTTTAGGTGATTAATGCTGTAAACACCGTACGCGGCACCGTCATCCGTCATCTCATAAATCTCCGCACGGATAACATTCTGGCCGGGATCGGAATAAAGGGCCGATACCACGCGGCTGAACCCATACTCATGATAAATATCGGCCCCGCCGTTGATCAGCATATATAGCTCATCCCCGTTCATGACCGTCTGCGACTGCAAAGTCCAGCCAGGTAATTCTGCCGGATTGGGCAACAGATCTGTCAGATTCTGACCCTGAAGAGGTATGGCAAGAAAATAAAGTAGAATAATGAAATAATTCCGGATTGTGCGCCAACCACTTCTCACCATAAAAACCATTCTAAATCTCAGAGACTCCATCTCAATAAAATTCTTTCCGGAAAATTCAAATCAAACTTCAAATTCGGCAACAGCCAGTTTCTCCAGGTTCATCTCCCCGAGCCCATGTTCATACGCCATGTATACAGTCAGGATATCGGCCGGAGCAGCATCGAGGCATGTCGCGCCGAAAGCATCGACAGCCACTGGGTCGGTTGAAGCGACTACCAGGTCCAGCTTTTTCATCGGCCCCGGGCCGGCCGGACCGTTGCCCGTGATGAATTCGGTGGCGTCGGCCACAGTCAGATCCGGCTTGCGGACCAGGTTGAGGTCGGCAATACACTGGGCCAGGTACTCCGGGTCATTCCTCTTGCCCGATCCCAGGTGGAATGTCACATTGGTCTTGCGCGTCGTCAGGCCCATCATGTTTTTCAGCGCTCCGGTCAGGATCGTCGAAGCATGATGCTTAAGGATTGGAATATTGATAAACACATCAATATCAGCGATCTTCCGGATGATCTCGACATCTTTCAGTTGTTTCGCACCTGGAATTATCGGCATCAAGTTAAAATCTTCCTCATTATAAACAGCCGGAAAAACATTGCTTTCAACCTGTTTTAATTCATTGATGATAAATCTGTGCTTGCTGAACTGCGGGCTCCTCTTCCAGTACTCTTCTGCAACCGGCTGGAGCAGCGTCATTTCCGATGCCCCGGCCTCCCAGCAGAGATAAAGTACGGCCATCGGGATATCCGGGTGAACATAAGCACCGGGCTCATCGAACGCAGAATTGATCAGCAGTCCGACCCTGGCCCCACCAGCCGGGATGAACCGGCCGATTCCACCGAGCTCTTCAATTGCTTTGCGGGTGGCTTTGTAATAGTCGCCAGACTTCACTTTGCAGAGGTCGGGCTTCAATGAGCCGGAAAATAACCTGAAAGGAACCATGTTGAGCATCAGGCTTCCGGCAGCCAGCCCCGATCCCTTGTAAATAAACCGCCTCCGGTCCATAGATGTGATTTTACTGTACCTGGAAATAAACGTTTGTCTGCCATTTGCTGGTATCGGGTTCCATCATGGGATCGGTAATGTATTCCTCAATCGGACCTCCCGTCTCAGTCAGCTTGAAATCCTTAACATATTCATCCAAAGCAATATACAGGTACATCGTATTCTCATATGGGCCGAAATGGGTACCCATAACTGCCCGGGTAGCCGGCAGCACCTTGTATTGGACACGGCCTTTGGATTTCACCTCGCGGTCGACCGGGATGCAGTTCTCAAAAACGGTGAACTGGCTTTCTTCGTCCCATTTATGGTATATCGAGAGCGGTGCACCCGTCTGTTGAGCTTTTGAACTTTGTTGAACAGCCATCAGCTCGCCGAACAACTGGCCCATTTTTGCTTCAATATCCGACCAGTAGCAGGAATCGACCACAGAAATAACGGCTTTGGAAGGAAATTCAACTATTTGCAAAGCGGGCGGGTCGGGCATGGCTTCGACTACCTCTTTCATTTTATCGAGGCCTTGTTTAAATACCGGTTTCATCATACCGGGCATCATAACGGCCATATAACGCCCCATCGGGTAAGGCATTTTCTGAATGTCCACGGCCCAGTTTACAGTGGTCGCGCCGTTCTCTTCCTTAAGCAGGAAAATGTTGGTTGTTCCCGGCATACCGAAGTCGAGCGTCGATATCACTTTCTCATACGGAACACTCTCAGTGATGGTCATAAATCCATTACCGCTCTTTTTGCTGGTCCACCGCATCGTAGCGCCAACGCCTTTCTCCGCACCTTCATAAGTATTGACCATTTGGGGATCGGCTGCCTGGAATGGCGACCAGGCCTCCCAGTTCCGGAAATCGTTCACCTGCTTGTAAACCAGGCTGGCCGGTTTGTTGATCACAATCGATTCTTCCATGTAAGATTTGGAAGGAAGGAACAGGGCTACCACGAGAAACAGCGCGATGAGTATGAGCAAAATAATTCCGATGATTTTTAATGCTTTCATAATGGTTTTAATTATAGATGATTACAATATCGAGTTATCCTTGTCAAAATTAAAAAATAACTGGTATCCTGATATACTGTCAATGTGTCAAGGAATTAAAATTTGGTCTATGCAACTGTTTCAATGATATATATGTCTTATAATTATTACTATAAACCAAAAGTTCAAATGCCATGTCAAAGGTCTTATTTACACTTTACTTTAGCTTGCTGATTGCCATTGCAGGCTCAGGTCAGGAAACCGGGGTCCTGACAGGCGTTTTAACGGATCAATACACCGGTGATCCTTTGTTTGGAGTGAAAGTGCGGGTCTGGGAGCAGGGAAATGCAGAAGCGCAAAAGAGTTCGGTTTTTGTGGCTTTGTCGGATGAGGACGGCATTTTCAGCCTGGAATTGCCGGCCGGTCAGTACCAGGCATCGTTCAGCCGGTATGGGCTTGATAAACTTGAGATTCCTGGTATCATGGTGTTAGCGAATGATACGGCCATACTTAACACAACCTTGCTCCCGGTTGAGGTGGCAGTAGCTGGCGTCCTTGTTAATACTGAACCTGTTTATTTAGAAATCCAATGGACGCCCTCCTGGCCGTCAATAATAGAAAAATCAATAGATTATGGCCCTGTAAATGACTACTTCGTTTTCATGAATGCAGGTAGTCAGGTGGCAGTTAAATTCGACAATAATTTCGATCATGTAATCGGAGGGCGAATTTTTGTGGGTGATGGCTCACTCCCCGGCCCATTCCTGGGGTCAGATTTTCTGCTGAGAATATATGATGATGATGGAATGGGGGGACTTCCGGGCAACACCTTGTTCGAAGACACTGTGACGGTTGACCAGTATGGCTGGGTTGGATTGGATAGCCTGGATGCCTTTACTTCGTCGGATCATTATTACCTGTCGATGTACCAGTTGAACGAAGCGCCGGAATGCGCGCCGGTTGTCAGCACTCAGTATCCTGCTAACAGCAGCAGCTTGATGAAACCGGGAAGCTACAACTGGATGCCTTTTCCCCCGGGAAATGCCATGATCCGGGCATGGGTTTCAGCTCCGCATGACAGCATTCACGTATCAAGTTACAGAGTAGGACGCTTTTCTAATTTCGATCCAAATGGTGATCCGCAATATGGAACTCTGACTGAACTGGCCTCAACCAATAATTGTTTTTATAATGATAATGCCTTTCCGGGTCTTCCGCAAGGCTGGTATGCCTATGGAATTAAAGCATTGTATAACAATGGGCAATATTCGCCATATAGAATTTCGGGTATCGTTTATAATCCAGATCCATGCAACCCTTCTTTTACTATAGAACAATCTGATGGTTCAGTAAGTGGCACTTGTCATATCTCAATGACCGGCATATCCCTTCCTTTTAAGAATTATTCTTTTTTAGTGCAGACTCCCGGTACAATCAATTTATCACCGATAAAAATGGGAAGTTATAGTATTTCATTATATAAACCGGGTTATGAGAAATGGATGATAGATTCCGTGGGGTTATTTTCCGACACCTCAATCAATATAACATTACAGGAAACGATCTACCCAATTGAAGACCTGAAAGTCAATGAATACACAGGCATGCTCGATTGGGAGAACGATTTTGTCAGTCAATATGAATGGCAATGTCCAGCCGATTCAATTTGCCACGAGTTGATCACCCCGGAGCTTGACCTACTCGGTCTTAATCAATGGATCATGACGGTAACATACATGACTCCTCTTGACAACGATCCCCCAATTCTGGAATATTCGACCGACCATGGCCGGACCTGGGCTCTCCTGCATGAGTTTCCTCTGCAGGAAAACTGGACTACTGTTGACATTGACCTCGTTGTTTTCCCGAATGAATCCGAAGGATCAGGAATCATGTTCCGGTTGCATGATGTTTATGGCGCTCCATATTACACAGATATCAGCCGGATAAAAGTTTGGCTGCCAAGTGTCAGGTGTCATCCTGAAAAGTATTATATCACCCTGGATGAAATGCCGGAAGGGCAATCCGATTCAACATTTTATCAGTCTGACAACCTGGAAAACGGGCAAAGTTACCGTGCAGGGGTATTTGCTGAATACTCCACCGGTACCACCGATACGGCGTTTGTGGAATTCACCTACCATGAACTTTTTCCACCGGAAGACCTGGCCTGGGAAGAAGAAAATGATACCCTGGAATTCTCCTGGAGCGTACCATCCGGGTCCTGGAATAACGACAAGGCACCGGGCGATTATCCAGGTGCGCTTAGCGGCTATGCTCTGACTTACCAGACACCGGATAACTTGTACCGGTTTGAGATCGACGGCCCTGCGACGACTTCCTTCCGCTTTGAAAAACCGGACTGCGATTCTGCCACAGCAATTCTTACGGCTGTATATGATTTATCAGACTATGGTTATCCCGGAAGCCTGTTTGAATCGAAACCTGCCGGCCCGCTGCAAATAAAATTCGACGGCCCGGTTGAAAATGAATTCTTTGAGGACTGGTCGGCCATCAGCCTTATCCATAACTGCTGGAAAATGACCGGAAACGGCCTGTCGATTGAAGCCGGGCAGGGCTTTCCGGGAGCTGCACTTATCTATCAGAACCCACCTTCCCACTACCAGGTTTTTCTGACCAGCGTGCCGATAAATATTCCTGAAAGCGAAGATGCGCAACGTTTCCTCGAATGCGATCTCACCCTCTTTGCCGGAGGCTACAGCGGCTATGAGATCATGGAAATTCATCTGCAACAGGCCGGGTCCTCCTATTGGGATGTGGTGCAGGAATTCTCCAATTCATCGGGAAGTTACGACTGGAGCCATTATTCATTGGACTTATCAGGATATATCAGCTCGGATGAATTCAGGGTCCGGTTTAAATTTGAAGGGATTGGAGCCGAACCGGTACAGTGGAAAGTGGACAATATTCATTTACACAGAGTTTGTTCCGGACCAACAACTCTTCAGGCTGAATTGACCGGTGAGAATGAAGTCAGCCTGAACTGGCTCCCGAATACAGCGACCAAATCAGCCACATCATTTGAGCATTACAACATATTCCGAAAAACGGGCCAGGATGGCTTTTCGCTCCTGGCAACCACTACCGATACTTTCTACCTTGATTATCTCAAGGAAGGCGGAAGGTACAGCTACCGGGTCAATGCGGCGTATAATGATAATGGTATCCTTTGCACCTCCTCACCTTCCGACTCAGCCTGGATCGTCTCAACTTATGATATCCCGGAGAATGACATACATGGCCGCATCTCTGTTTACCCTAATCCGGTTAACGAGAGGTTATTTATTGTATCAGATGAAATGATCTATGGAATAAATCTTTACAATTCATTGGGCATCTGCGTCCTGGATATGGATAAATCCGGTTTGAACTTTGAAATCGACATGAAATCTCTGGCCAATGGAATTTACTTTCTCCGGATTGAACTGGAAAACAAAGATTACAACGCAAAGATCATTCATTAACTTTTGACAGATTCATCCGCCGGTCGGCGGAAAAAAAAAGGCTGCCCGGTAGATCGGGACAGCCTTTTTTATTCGTATCAAACCAACCTCTACTTCACCTTATCCACGATAGCCTTGAAGGCTTCGGGGTTGTGCATGGCCAGGTCGGCCAGCACCTTGCGGTTGATCTCGATATTGTGTTCCTTCAATTTGCCCATGAAAACCGAGTACGACATATCGTGCTCCCTGACGGCGGCGTTGATCCGCTGGATCCACAGGGCGCGATAGTCGCGTTTTTTCTGCTTGCGGCCCACGTAAGCGTAAGCCAGGCTTTTCTCATAGGCGTTCTTGGCAACGGTCCAGACATTCTTCCGGCTGCCCCACTGGCCTTTTACCCGTTCCAGAACTTTCTTCTTTCTTGCTTTGGATGCTACTGCATTGACTGATCTAGGCATAACCTTTCATTTTTTTACTTCAGCGGCCCATGTTTCATGACTCTCCGTGCTGAAAGTAAGTTAACACTCATTGAATTACTGAAGCATGTCTTTTACGTTCTTCAAGTCAGCGCCCGATACTTCCGTGAAGTGTCCCAGGTTGCGTTTCCGCTTGTTCGACTTCTTGGTCAGGATATGGCTCTTGTACGCATGCTTCCTTCTGATTTTACCGGTGCCGGTCTCAGCAAACCTCTTCTTTGCCCCGGATTTTGACTTCATTTTTGGCATCTTTGTGTATATTGATTGTTCGATTGTTCTATTGTTAAATTGTCCAATTGCTCTGATCCCTACTTTTTCGGTGCGATCACCATCATCATTCGCTTCCCTTCCAGCTTTGGCAGTTGTTCCACCTTTCCGAACTCTTCCAGGTCGGCGGCAAATTTCAGCAGCACATATTCCCCCTGCTCTTTGTAGATAATGCTTCTGCCTTTGAAGAAAACATCCACCTTCACTTTAGCCCCTTCTTCCAGGAATTTTATAGCATGTTTCAGCTTGAAATTGAAATCGTGGTCGTCGATGTTCGGGCTGAGCCGGATCTCCTTGATCACAATCTTGGCTGAATTTGCCTTTATCTCCTTTTGTTTCTTCTTCTTTTCATAAAGAAACTTCTTATAATCAACCACTTTGCAGACCGGTGGATTTGCCGTCGGGGATATTTCCACCAGGTCGAGCTCCAACTCTTCTGCTATTCTCAATGCTTCTCGGATGTTATAGATTCCGGTCTGGATATTTTCTCCAACCACCCTGACGACGGGAGCTTTGATTAATTCATTCACCTTGTAAGGTTCTTCCTTCGCCCTGTTGTCCCGGAAGGGTGGCCTGCCTTTGAATGGTAATGACGTTGCTATAAAAAATCCTCCTGAAATTAGTTAAACATTATAAAGCCGATTCCTCATCAAAGGTGCTTCAATGATTCTTCCACTTCGTTTTTTACCAGATTTATAAATTCCTCAACCGGCAAAGCTCCCATATCACCCTGTCCGTGCCTGCGCACAGAGACAGTGCCGCCTTCTTCCTCTTTTTCCCCTACGATAAGCATATATGGAATTTTCCTGATCTCGGCATCCCTTATCTTTCTGCCCGCTTTCTCACTCCGCTCATCAATAAGGGCGCGAATATCGGAATTTTGCAGCAAAGTTATAACTTTTTTTCCATATTCGGTAAATTTCTCGCTGATAGGCAGTATGATAACCTGTTCGGGTGTCAGCCACAGCGGGAAATTCCCGGCACAATGCTCCAGCAATACCGCGACAAACCGCTCCATCGAGCCGAATGGGGCCCGGTGGATCATGATCGGGCGGTGCTTTTCGTTGTCGCTGCCGGTGTATTCCATCTCGAACCGTTCGGGCAGGTTGTAGTCGACCTGGATCGTCCCCAACTGCCATTTTCTCCCTAACGCATCGCGAACCATAAAGTCCATCTTAGGGCCGTAGAAAGCGGCTTCACCTTCGACGATCTCGTAATTCAGCCCTGCCTCCTTTGCCACTTCGATGATGGCATTCTGCGCTTTTTCCCAGTTCTCATCCGATCCGATGTACTTCTCCGTATTGGCGGGGTCACGCAGCGAAATCTGGGTGATATAGTCCTTGAAGTCGAGCGCTTTGAAGATCAGCAGCACAATGTCGATCACGCCCTTGAACTCGTCTTTGAGCTGTTCGGGGGTGCAGAAAATGTGGGCATCATCCTGCGTAAAACCGCGCACCCTTGTCAGGCCGTGCAATTCGCCACTCTGTTCGTAGCGGTACACCGTGCCGAATTCGGCAACGCGCAAGGGAAGGTCTTTATACGACTTCGGTTTGCTTTTGTAGATCTCGCAGTGGTGCGGGCAGTTCATCGGTTTGAGGAAAAACTGCTCCCCTTCGATGGGCGTATTGATCGGCTGGAAAGAGTCTTTGCCGTACTTGGCCAGGTGGCCGGAGGTCCGGTAGAGCTCAACATTCCCGATGTGCGGCGTAATGACCTGCACATAGCCGGCGCGGCGCTGCACCCGTTTGAGGAACTGCTCCAGGCGTTCCCTGAGCTCGGCGCCTTTGGGAAGCCATAACGGCAGCCCCGCTCCCACTTTCTGCGAAAAAGTGAACAGCTCCAGGTCGCGGCCCAGGTTCCTGTGATCGCGCTTTTTAGCCTCCTCCAGCAGGAGCAGGTATTCGTCGAGTTCTTTCTGCTTTGGAAATGTGATGCCGTAGATGCGGGTGAGCATCTGCCGTTTTTCGTCGCCACGCCAGTAAGCGCCGGCGATATTGAGCAGTTTCACGGCTTTGATGACGCCGGTATCGGGCAGATGAGGCCCGCGGCAAAGGTCAGTAAAGGTCCCTGATTCATAGAATGTGATCTCGCCGTCGTTCAGCCCTTCAATCAGTTCCAGCTTATACTGGTCGCCTTTGCGGGTGAAATACTCCACCGCTTCCGATTTTTTCACTTCACGACGTTTGAACGACTGTTTTTCGCGGGCCAGGGCCAGCATACGCTCTTCGATCTTTTTCAGATCTTCTTCCGTTATCTTATAATCAAGGAAATCAATATCATAATAGAATCCGTTCTCAATATCCGGACCGATCCCGAATTTGACGCCGGGGTAAAGTTGTTCGATCGCTTCGGCCATGAGATGAGCGGAGGAATGCCATACGGTGGCTTTGCCTTCGGTGTCATTCCAGGTAAGTAACTGGAGGGAAGCGTCATTTTCAATGGGCCGGGTAGCATCCCAGACCTCGCCGTTCACTTTGGCTGCCAGCACATTTCTAGCCAGGCCCTCGGAGATGCTCATGGCAATTTCCATCCCGGTAACCCCTTCCGCGAATTGCCTGACCGAATGATCGGGAAATGTGATGTTTATCATGTTCCTTTTCGTTTTTGCAAAAATTGGGTGCAAAGGTAAGAAAAACAATGGAACCGGAAAAATATTCCTGCATTAAAGTATTCTTCCTGGAACGGGCAGTTTAAACACACATATTGCGCCGGATCGGCGGGTGCGGATCGTAATCCTCGATTACGAAATCATCGACGGTCAGCTGATCGAAAGGCTTTTTTGCGATGCGTAGCCGGGGAAGCGGCCGGGGTTCCCGCGACATCTGCTCGAGAATGGCCGTGACGTGATCATATTTCTCTTCATTGCCGTCGCTGGGGGCATTTTTATCGATCCATCGTATCACATCGAGGTAATCTTCGCGTTGGGAAACATTCCTGATCTTTTGCTGAACCTCTTTAAAATTGGCTTTATACCACTGGGTCCTCTTCCCGATGCTGGTATAAAAATGGGCATCGCCAAAGGTGTGGATAAAGGTTTTGGGTACCATATCCGCTTCCTGTGCAATGATCTGGGTAAGCGCAGCATAGCTGGCAATATTAAAAGGTACGCCCAGGAACTGGTCGCAGCTTCGCTGGTATAACTGCAATTCCAGCTCTCCCTCTTCATTGGCCGTCGCCTGGTAAAGGACATGGCATGGCGGCAGCGACATCCGGGGGGTGTCTCCGGGATTCCAGGAATCGACAATATGCTTTTTCCCCGTCGGTTTCTTCTTCAGGCCGGCAATCATTTTCCCGAGCTGATCGATTTCAATGAAAGCGCCCTTTTCATGGTCGAAGTATTCCCATCTTCTCCATTGTTTGCCATAGATCGGTCCGGCATCTCCCCACCTGGCCGCGAATTCTTCATCTTCCCGGATCCTCTGGCCATATTCTTCCATCGCCTTATCCCAATCCGGTGAATACTTCACCAGGCCTTCCGGAAAGATACCCGCTTTCTGCATCCCGGGAAGGTTATCCTGGAAAGAATCGGGTCGCCAGATCGGGCAGTTATTGTCTTCCAGGTACTTAATATTCGTGTCACCCCGCAAAAACCAGATGGTTTCATGAAACATGGAACGGGTAGCCATTTTTTTTGTGGTCAGCAAAGGATATCCTTCCCTGAGATCGTATTCGTTTTGATACCCGAATAAAGAGATGATCCCCGATCCTTTGCTTCCGCCTTTAAAATTGGAGCGGGGAGAGGTCAGGATTGCTTTGGAATGATCCAGATATTGCTGTGCCATTTTTTGTCAGGTTAGTTTTTTGCAGGTTTACAACGGTCAAAAGTAGCTCTAAATAAAAATCATCATCCAATTCTTATATTCACAGTAAAGATGAAATTATTAACAAAGAGGCCGTTTTAAGGCCGGATGAATACGGCTCATTACGTTGAATATTAGGTTCTAGCCCATCAAATCAAGCAGCTTTGAGAAGAGTTTTACTGTGGCGGTGGCGTCTCCCAATGCGGTGTGCCGACCTTCGACCTCAATGTCAAAAAGAGCAAAAGCATCATCGGAAGATATTGCCTTCTTCTCAATACGACCCGCCAGGTAAAGATAATGCAGGATGGAGGAGGTATCGATGAGCCGGTGGGAAAATATTTCGCTGAAGTCAATATGGTTAGCGGAAAAGAACTTTTTAAGAAAGCCGGCGTCGAAGTGGACATTATGGCCGGCCAGGGTAATTTTCTCCTTGCCGGGAAAGTGTTTACCCGTAAACGACATCACCTGGTCCATGGCTTCAGGCAATGAAAGCGCTGTTTGAAGGTGTTTCCCGATATCGATTTTATTGATGGATAAAGCTTCCTGTGTCACACAATTAATACCATCGTTAACTGCAATTTCCAGTGAATCAATGATATTCCTATCTTCCCATACCACCAAAGCCAACGTCAGCAGCGAATGTTTATCGGGATCCAGGCCCCCGGTCTCGGTATCAATGAATAGCAGTCTGTCGGGCATTTTAATAATTATTTTCTGGTGAAGAATCACAAAGATACCCGGATCCAATTATGCTTTTTCAATGTTTTTCCGGAATTCATTCACAATTTCAGTCGCTTTAACAAGATTTGACTGAAGGACCATTACTTTAACACCACCGGCAAAAGTGGGTTCGAAAACAAATGTGTTGAGGGTGGAATTCTTCAGGAAACAATCTATTTCATTGTCATTCAGCATAGTCTGGAGCAATTCCGCTTCCCATAGAGTACCTGAGAAAATTTCTGTAACTGGATCGTCTGGCATATTAATATTGTTTATTTAATGCGATGTTGTAGTTGTGGTTACGTTCATATACACTATACGATTCCTGTCCGAATCCAGTGTGCCCAATCGTTTCGACCATTCCTTTCCGCCAACCGGGCTGCGGATTCAAAGTCATACTCAAGGGCAACTCTTTCAACAGATACTGATTCCCCGTTAACGTTCAATATCGAGTAATTCGCCCGTGGACTGTAATTCTGCATTCGATGATAAACAGGCAAATCGTCATCATAAGCCGGCAGACCGACACTGCCGGGATTGATGATCAGTTTACAATCTGTTTGAACAATGTTCGGTACATGGCTGTGCCCGCATACGATTATTTTTTGTGTTTTCTCTTTCAGCAATTCGTCAAGTTCCATCTGTGACCTGATATCAATATGATTTTCAGAAACTTTCTCGAGCAGGTATTCCGTATCACTCAGCGGAGAGGCATGGCAACCATAAACCAGGTCGTTGAAGATCATATCGAAAGGCAACGACCGAAGCCAGTCTGTCATCCGATTGTCTATCTGAGATTTGACATACTCCAGTGTTTTATTACCCGAATCTTTCGTTAAATTTTCCAAAATAATCCGGTCTTCGTTCCCGGAGATATTAATCGCGTGACAAGCATTCAGCATTTCCCATGTTCCTGAAGGATTAAGGGGGCCATACAGAGAATCGCCCAGGTTTATGATTGCATCGGCATTCCTGGCCCTGATATCCTCCAGCACTTTGCTTAAAGCATAAGAGTTTCCATGGATATCGGATAGAATGGCGATTTTCATGACCAATTTCCTTTGCGCTAGATGAACAGCAACAAACTGACCGCCATGACTGCCATTCCGGCGACCAGGCCGCCGATGGCAATGTGGTGTTTGCCGTACTCCTCGGCGGTTGGCAATAATTCATCGAGCGAAATATAGACCATAATGCCTGCTACGCCTGCGAAAATCACCCCGAAAGTCGAATCATTGAAAACACTGCGGAGGATAAAATAGCCGATAAACGCTCCGACAGGTTCGGCAAGTCCTGATAAAAAAGACAACCAGAATGCTTTTTTACGATTTTTCGTGGCATAATAAACCGGTACCGAAACCGCAATCCCTTCGGGAATATTGTGGATGGCAATGGCGACGGCAATACTGATCCCCAATGTCGGATCGGTCAGAGCGCCCATAAAAGTCGCAAGGCCTTCCGGAAAGTTGTGGATGGCGATGGCCAGCGCGGAAAACATTCCCATTCTCAGGAGCTTCCGGCTTTTGTCCGGGTCCAGGTTCTTCTCGTCGATATTCTTTATTTCATGGGGGTTTTCATAAGAGGGAATGAGTTTGTCGATCAGCGCGATCAATGCGATACCGGCGAAAAAAGCCACAACGGTATAGATGTTGCCGGCTTTAAGCCCGTGTGCGGCGACCAATGAAACTTTGGCTTTGGCAAAGATCTCCACCAGTGAAACGTAGATCATAACGCCGGCCGAAAAGCCCAGGGAACCGGCCAGAAATCCCGGATTGAATTTTTTCGACAGAAACGACATCAGGCTGCCGATCCCTGTGGCCAGGCCCGCAAAAAAAGTCAGCCCAAATGCAAATAACAGGTTTTCTGTGGTCACTTTATATGATTTAAAACAGGGCAATCAATCGGGATAGCCGATTCTAATGGCAAAAGTACAATAAATAATATGCTTCCACATTGTCGAGATAGGCGCCATCAAAACCCGCATCCAATATTTTCTTCAGATATGAATGATCGTTACCGAAAATAATATCCTGCCATTCCTTTTCCCAGAACTCAACCCAGATTTCGTCGTCGTAACCCTCATATTTTTTCTTCAGCCAGTGCGGGTGGTGAAGCTCCCAATCCGGCTTCCAGTAGTAACGGAAATTTTCTGCGGAGCCGATATTTACATAAGAAATAACGAGCCGTTGTGCGCCATTTGCTTTTCTTTTCAGGAGATTGATCTCAGAAGAGGTAAATTCCGTTTCGTTGAAAAACAGATCAATCAATACAATATCAAAGTCAGTTGCCGAGATTTCATCGATCATCACCTGTTTTGAAGCAAAGCTGTCGGTACTGATAAGATACAGATAATTTTGCGCATCAGGCAGGTTAGTGATATCGAATGCATTCGGATGAGGAACACTGTCGGGGATCAGATGGTAATGATAATTACTGCTTATACGCGGAAAGCAGATAAATCCTTCGGTATAATTCCGGCTCAGCGCATCAGGGATATTATCACTGTCAGAAATATATTCTGACACCAATATTTTTTTGTAATCCTTGAGCCGTTGAAGCATGGCTATGCGTTCATTATCGGGCGTGTAAGGGCCATTATAGAATAATTCTTCGACTCCGAAGCCGTCGATGGCAGACAGGTAGCTTGTATTAATGCCGTCGCCAGGTTCCAAATTATTAAAAGCAAGCTCGATCCCATTTTGGGGAATGATGATAAAACCGGGGTCATAATTTCTTGCATAGGCGGAGATATCCGAAACAAAGGCCTGCATTTTTTCGGCGGCCAGGTCCGATTTCTTTTCCTTAGAACAACCCAGCAGTGTGGCTGTCAGAATAGAAATTATGATGATTCTTTTCATTGCGGGTATTTATATTGCTCCGGCGTGGGTGGTGCTAAGAGTGGCATACCCCTCATAAATTTATATAATCCTGAGCCGTTAAAACAGTAATCTGAGCTTTCTTATAGTCCTTTAAATTCCGGGTCAGAAAAACCTCAATTTCATTCTGCAATGCGGAATAATACTGAATAGCATCTTCAAAATCAGCGAATTCAGAGTTCAACGCCAGGTCAATGATTTTATCATTCAGGGGAGTAACATGAACCAATACTTTAAACTTTCTGAGAATTTCCTTTGCCTGGTTCTCCGTTCTCTGCTTTGAAATCAAATAATGAAGATTTGCTAAAGACAAGGCAGAAACATAAATTTGGATCTTTCCTTCGTCTGCCCATGTAAATAATTGGGCTGAAGCCAGATAAAACGGATCTCTTTTCCCAAGCAGATCATAAATGATGTCTGTATCGACAAAAACTCTCCTTTTCATAAATACTTCTCCTGAAGGTGTTTATGATAATTGCCTTTGGGATCATCATTTTCGGAAATAGTAATAACACCACTAATAGACAGGACCAGGGGTGAGATTTTTTCAACGGGTTTTGATTCAGAGGTAATAGCCGATAAATAGTTCTCAATCAATTTTGATAAACTGGTATCGTGATCATCAGCATATTTTTTTGCCTGGTCAATTACTTTCTTTTTGAGCCGTAATGTCAATTTGGTTTCCATGATATTATTTTAAGACGTACAAAGATATAATAATAATACGTCAAGATCAAAAAAATGTGAATTGGGTTTACACCGGGGAAAAGTAAAGTTAGCATCTTTCCCCTCCCCTTGATCCCCTCCCATGCTGATATTGCCTTGAAAAACCGGATTATCGCGGGAGGGGAAAATTGTGCGGGTGCCATCGCCTTTGTTACAAAAGTGCAACTCCTCCGGAGTAAAGAAAAACCAATTTCGTCCAATAGTGTAGGGTTTTTAAAAGACGATAAACCCGGATGACGCGGTTGGCGGATGAAACAGAAACGGCGCGCAGCATGCTAAGAGATCCTTAGTCTCCGGCTGCGCCGGAGCCGAAGGATGACGTTCGCTGCGCCGCCTGATTGACGACTTGATCACGTCATCACGGCGAAGGAGGGATCTCCCGCCACCCGTTCGCCGGCTGGCAGATAGCGATAGCAAGTTAAAAAACTTTTAAACTACAACCCTCTCCGTAGGAGAGCCCCATCTGTAGCAAACAGGATGGAAAAGAACAAAAGCCCCTCCCTTCTATAATGTTCGATCATTGCGTAAAGCCTTCACAGGGAGGGGTTTGGGGAGGGAAACCGGAAATGCATCTTCCTCCTCGGGAGTGTTTTCCGCCTTCGCGGGGAAAGGTTTTGCAACATTTCTTCAGAATCTGATCCGATTTATCAGGGTTGGGTTGTGCCGCAAAAAGTTCATTTATTTGCTGTAGCTTTTTATAATTTGATCATGATAACCAGTAACGACAAGTATTATATTTAGGAGCGCATTTGCTTCTCTACAATTTTTAATAAAACTCCTGATCTCATTGTCACCGATGATAATCTCGTCCTTGAGCTTTTCTTTCTTTAAATAGACACCGTCATGCCAAACTCCTGACCACGAATAATGAGCTACTTTATTACGCAAATCAAAAATCTTGTTTAATAAGTCGAATAGTCTTTTCTTTGTGTTTGGTTTAATATTCTCGCCAAAGTGTAATAATACTTTCTTTAAAAGATTAATTTTTTGATTGTTATTAAGAGTTTTAATGACATCATCATGAAATTCCCATGCATTTGTTGGATTATCCTTAAAGAAATAATATATAATGATTGTGTCAATACCAGTCTCAACGATTATGGTCTTATTGATAATAAAGCCACGCAAATCAACTATATCTTGGATAAAATCTAAATCTTTTTTGAATTCATCATTCATAATACAAGAAGTTACGGCCAACGGTTGACAATATGGCCAGTAAGGGATTGCGGGCGATTTGCTATCAGGTTACACGAAAAATTAAAGCAGACTTCTTACTTCGCATACCCCTGAAACCCTTATTGGATATAACGTATGTTGTGCGTTCCTGCTTTAATTTTTTGTCATTTTATAAATCATAAAATTACTTTTCTCTTCATCAAAACGGCCATATGAATAATCTCCATACATTTCAACAATCTCCAATCCAGCAGCTTTAATCATACTCCTTAATTCCGAATCAGCTACTGGTTTAAAATTAATCTCCAAGTACCTTTTCTCAATCAGGATATTCATCGAATCGTAAATTTCATAGAATTGTAATCCAGTAACAATTTTATCAGATTCGTTGTATTGATTCATATATGAGATGATCAAATGTCTACTTTCATCAATCGAAAATCTCCCCATTACCCTTGTAATTCCTTCTGCTAATATTAATCGAGTTTTAGGATTTTGAAGCGTTAAAATAAAAACACCATCTTTTTCAAGATGTGATGAAATTGATTGCAATGCTTTAATCTGTAGATCAGTCGATATTATTTCACTAATTGAATGAAATGGCAAAATAATCAAACCAAATTTTTTATCCAATTTCAGATTTGTCACATCCATTTGAACCAAATTGACAGGGTAATTCTTGTTTTTGATTTTTCGTTCGAATGAATTTAACATCCCTTTTGAATAATCTACACATATCATATGCCTTCCAGAATCAAGCAGCGGAATTGATACTCGTCCGGTTCCGCACATTAATTCCAGAATTTCACCTTTATAACCATCGGTCTCTTTAATAAAAAAAGGAATATCAAAATTTACATTGACATAGAAATCGTATATATCCGCAACTTTATCAAATTGTATAGTTTCTTTCATCTGTCGAAGAGTTTATTAGCATGACGCACAATTGTTGCCTAACACCCAAATCCTCCCCATTACCGCAATCCCCCCAACCGAGCATGCTAACTGTATCGCGTTTAACACTCCAAATATAAGGAGTAATTTCAACCAGTATATAGATTGAGATAAGATATTTATACATGCTAAACTCTTGACCCGCAATCTTTAGTAATCCGTGAATATTCGCCGTATCCGTGTTTATTCGTGTGCTATAATGGGAACACGGATGATACGGATGAGACGAATTAACACGAATGGGGTTTATCAGCGAAGGGCGGTTGGCTCCGGTTTATGATCAAATGCAGCTTTTTCACTACCTTTGCACGCATCATTCTAGCTGGTCTTGACCGATGGGAAAAGAGAAAAATATTCAAGATATCACTACTGAAAACAGCCCCATAAAATTCACCCGGGAAGAGGCGTTGCGCGATTACCGTGTGGCCAACCTGAGCCGGCATCTGAGCCTGATCGGGCGGCGCGAGGTGCTGGGCGGCAAGGCCAAATTCGGCATCTTCGGCGATGGGAAAGAGATACCGCAACTGGCGATGGCCCGGGAGTTCCGCGCGGGCGACTGGCGCTCGGGCTACTACCGCGACCAGACGTTCATGCTGGCTACGGGCATGATGACGGCCGAAGAATTCTTC
>Ga0116157_10000452_pt1 | contig 42424 bp, 39 predicted proteins | sample AD_UKC048_MetaG_FD_89882 | JGI IMG/M metagenome (GOLD analysis project Ga0116157, IMG submission 89882) | Active sludge microbial communities of municipal wastewater-treating anaerobic digesters from USA - AD_UKC048_MetaG | ecosystem: Engineered > Bioreactor > Anaerobic > Digestate | place: USA... | reverse complement strand
TTGGACAACATCAGCAACAACACGCTGATCGGTGCTACCAATGCCTTCAGCGGCGAAGTGGACAAGGTGAAGAACCAACTGAGCGGTGAGTACGGTGCCGTGCCCGCCACCCAGCGCAGCTACAAGGCCGCAGGCAAACCGAGCATCATCGTAGGCGACCACAACTATGGGGAGGGCAGCAGCCGTGAACACGCTGCTATGCAGCCGCGCCACCTCGGTGTCAGCGCCGTGCTGGTGAAGAGCTTCGCCCGCATCCACGAGACCAATCTGAAGAAGCAGGGCATGCTCGCCCTCACCTTCAGCAACGAGGCCGACTACGACAAGATCCAAGAGGACGATCGCATCGACTTCATGGACCTCACCCAGTTCGCACCCGGTCGTTCTTTAGCGCTGAACTTCAAGCACGCCGACGGCACCAACGATATCCTGCTCTGCAACCACACATACAACGACCAGCAGATCGAGTGGTTCAAGGCGGGTGGTGCGCTCAACATCATCCGGGCACAACAGAAGGGCTGATCATGTCCTCTGAACTCCAAAGTCCCCCACATGCATCGGCTGAGGTCGGGTCTCTCCCATTTACCTGCATAGGGCCATGAGAGGTTCTCGGGTCATCCTTGTTTCCGTAGTCTTTGGCTGCTTCGTGGCATCAGCGAGGTCTCAGACGCAGGATCGCCTGTTGGCCAAGGTCGTCGTTGAAGGTGCGGTTGGCAGCACCATGTTCAGTGCCACGGGTGATGATCACACCTACTTCGACACGTACTCTTCCAATGGGCTCGGTACACGCGGGGGGCTGGTGATCAGGATCCCTGTCACCGAGCGGTTCCGGCTGCGCATGGGAGCCGGAGCAGGTACCAGGCAATTCCGGTCCTTCACCTATGACTATCGCGTACCCGTCACTTCCCAGCAGACCGGTTATTCCGGACCCAACGAAAAGACGACAGAGCTGACCTACTTGTCCGGTCAGTTGGGATGTGATTGGTCCCCATGGGCTTGGATCTCCCTGGTCCTCGGGGCACACTTTCCAAGTGCTATGGGTGTGACCACTTCGCCTTACGAACCTGCGGTACCGCTGGAAGTGGGACCCGAATTGATGGGGGGGCTGGATCTTTGGCCGGTACATCGCATGGGGATCATGTTCCGTTACATGCACGGGCTTAGGCCGATCAGGGATCAGAACGTGGTGCTTTGGCCCGAGGTCTATGCAACGGACGACGACTTGGCGTACCATCGAGTTCGGTGTCCTGGTTTCCCTTTCACGCAAGTCGACCGGACCTGGCCTTTCGGACAGTAACGACTGAATGATGGGTGCGTAGGGTGTACGCGCTTATTTTGCTTCCATGCTCATCTCCCCACCCCCCCTTGCGCGCTGGATGGCCTTGGTAGGCCTTTTCGCCAATTTCGCGATACACGTTCAGGCACAATGGTCCCTGGGTGTCCATGGTGCGGGTCAGTATACCTTGACCACTGTGGAAGTGGTCGACCCTACCGGCCTGACCGAGGTGGACGTTATCGACGGGATAGGTCATGCAGAAGGGCTTCAGCTTGGATATTCCTTTTCGGATCGCTGGTCTGTTGGGCTTGGGGTCCTACATGAACGGAGGTCCTACACAGTCGAGGCATCAGTGGATACTTCATTGGACGTTCTAGGACTTGCCATTCGGGGTGAATTGTTCACCTCTACACGCATCGCACGATCCTACCTACAGGTACCTTTCGCGGCACGTTGGCGCCCGATCGACTGGTTAGGTGTGGAAGGAGGTGTCGCAGCTTCATTCCTGTTGGCCAGCGATGCGGTGAGCACGGGAGAATTGGACGTGGCCCTTTTCGGCTTCGGGACGGAGGTCCCCTTCACCAGTTCATCCACCTCCACGGACGGTCTTCGGGCTGTGATGGTACAGGCCATTGGAAGCTTGGTATTCTTGGTACATCCCAGCGTGGACATCACGGTTGGCTACCTCCAAGGTATTGGACCGCTCGAGGAGGACGATAACGCAGGATCGACCACACAACGGATGCTGCGGTTGGGAGTGACCTATACCCTGTGGCGCCAAGCTTCCCGTTGACCGGGGAAGCTGCTGATCGGAACTGTGGTCCATCCCTGGACAAAGGGAAGGAGGCAGGTCGATCGAACGGTTTGCTGCTCCCTTCTGTGGTTCGCGTTACGGACGGTCTCGATAACGATATGGGCTGCATACCTTCATGATGGGTTCGGCACGTTCTTTGGCACGTCCGCTTGGCCCGCTACGCGTGGGCCGATTAACTTGCCCCCGCCGCTGGCCATTCACGGCCTGATCCATACTTGACCTTTCGACCATGAAACGTTCCTTGTCGCTCCTCTTCACCGCTCTTATTGCTCATATGCTGATCGCTCAGCAAGTGGATACCCTGCGTTCCTGGGTGGTCAATGGCGATTTTGAGTTGATGGATGGAAAGAAGCTCAAGCGGCCCGGTGGCATCCAATATGCTAAAGGTTGGAGTTCCTCGACATCGAAGAAGGTGGACCTCTTCAGTGAGGACGCGACCGTGGAGAGCACCGTCTCCACGCCCCGGAACTTCGTAGGCGAGCAAACGGCTCTGAGTGGTAAGAACTACGCAGGACTGCGTTGGTGGAGCTACCAGAACAAGGAGCCACGGACCTACCTACAGACCAAACTGAAGTACAAGATGAAGAAGGATTCCTTGTACTGTGTTCGGTATTATGTTTCCCTGGCCGACCTGAGCAAATACGCCACCAATGAATTGGGAGCCTACTTCTCCAAGGTCGATATCGTGAAGGATGAGGATGCCAGCTTGACCTATGAAGTGAAGGTTCCCCAGGTGCGGACCAAGATCTACGATGATATGTTCAGTTGGCAGGGTGTCTGCGGTGTGTACGAATCCACCGGCAACGAGGAATGGATGCTCATCGGTAATTTCCAAGCAACCGAGAAGACGGACAATGCCAAGACCAAACGCCCTCGCGGGGAAACACGGGCGCAACTGTTCTCGGCGTATTACTACATCGATAATGTGGAGGTCTATCCAGTGACCGACCGGCGTACTTGCACGTGTGAACAGTTGAAGGAGGTGGAGAGCGAGTTCATATTCAGCCGCCGTGGGGTGAGTGCCCCGAACCTCACCGCCGCCGCCCGTGTCGACAAGCAGGTCTTCTACTTCAAACGGTTCCAGCGCGTATTGGACGGGTCCATGGACGCGTGGGTGACGGAGATGGTGGCGGCTATGAAGGAGGACCCTGCGGTGAAGGTCAGCTTGATAGGTCACCTGGATGCCACCGAAGTGGACCGTATCCGGATGCGCCCCGACCTGGCGTCGTTGGCCAAAGAGCGTGCAGAAGCCCTACGCGATGCTTTACTGGAAGGTGGTATCGAAGCTTCCCGGATCACCGTTTCAGGCTTGGATGGTTCAACTCCGGTCGATACCACCGGCACGGAGGTGGGCATGAGCAAGAACCGTCGGGTGGAGGTGGATCTGGCCAAGTGACCTCCCTTGTCCGGGAGTGCGGGGTCCGGACCTTCTGACTACATTGTCGCCATGGTGAAGGGCGATCCCCGTGTGATCCGCGGTTGGACCATGTACGACTGGGCCAACTCGGTCTACTCGCTCACCATCACTACCGCCGTATTCCCCATCTTCTACCTGGCCATCACACACACCGATGGCCAAGACCAAGTGTTACAGCGGTATGGGCTTCCGGCGCAATCGCTCTATTCCTACGCCCTCTCGGCCGGCTTCCTATTGGTGGCGCTCATCACACCATTGCTCAGTGGGATCGCCGATCATACCGGTAGCAAGCTCCAGTTCCTGAAGGGGTTCTGTTACGTTGGAGCGGCGTCCTGTGCGGGACTCTTCTTCTTCGGACTGGATACCCTCTGGATCGGGCTGTTCCTGGTGATGATGGCCTGCGTGGGCTTCAGCGGAAGTCTCATCTTCTACGATGCCTTCCTGCCGGAGATCGCCGCTCCCGAGGATCACGACCGGGTGAGCGCACGGGGCTACACCATGGGTTATATCGGTAGTGTGATTCTTCTCATCCTGAACCTGCTCATGGTCATGAAGCCCGGTTGGTTCGGTATCCCCGATCGCGATGGCCTCCCTGCACGCATCACGTTCGTGACCGTCGCCTTGTGGTGGGTGTTCTTCGCCCAATTCGCCTTCCGGGTGCTTCCCAACGGTACCGCAGGAGTGGCCCAGGAAGGGGGGGTGTTCTGGAACGGATATCGGGAGTTGCGGAAGACCTGGCGGGAGTTGCAACATACGCGCCGACTGAACGCCTACCTGATGGCCTTCTTCGTGTTCAACATGGGCATACAGACCGTGATGTACCTGGCGGTGACCTTCGCCAAGGAAGAGGTTCGCGATGTGGATGCCACCGGTGCCATCGTGCCCATTGCTGACCATAGCCTGATCATCAGTATCCTGTTGATCCAACTCGTCGCCATTCCAGGGGCCTACCTCTTCGTCCGATTGAGCAAGCGACTGGGCAACATCAATGCGTTGACCCTGGGCGTGGTGGCCTGGCTCCTGCTTTGTATCGCTGCTTACCGCATCCATTGGGCCATGGAGTTCTATGCATTGGCATGCGGGGTCGGTTTCGTCATGGGTGGAAGCCAGGCCCTTTCGCGCAGCACCTATGCCAAGTTCCTGCCCGAAACACGTGATCATGCGTCGTACTTCTCGTTCTATGACGTGAGCTACTATGTGGGCACCGTTCTGGGAACGTTCGCTTACGGATTGGTCTTCCAACTCACCGGCGATCTCCGCAATACCGTGATCATCATCGGTAGTTTCTTCGTGGTGGCGCTGGTGTTGTTCTTCCTCGTTCCTCGAGCCGAGGTCGACCGCGCGTCCCTACGAGCAGAGTGATCCACAGGGCTACCTTCGTGGCTTCTTTCACCATCATGGAGCAAGCAGCACAGTGGGATGTCATCATCGTTGGGGGCGGGATCGTAGGCGCCGCCACATTGTACAAACTCCAGCAACGGCATCCTGATCTGCGCATTCTTCTTCTTGAGAAGGAAAAGGCACTGGCTGATCACCAGACAGGGCACAATAGTGGGGTCATTCACAGCGGTATCTATTACAAGCCGGGAAGCTTCAAAGCGAAGAATTGTGTCGAGGGTCGTCGTGAACTGGTCGCCTTTGCCAAGGAACATGGGGTCAAGCATGACATCTGTGGGAAGTTGATCGTTGCGACCACGACCGATGAGCTTCCCCGCTTGGAGAAGATCCACAACACGGGCGTCGCCAATGGTATCGAAGGGATGGAACGTGTCTCTGCCGAACAAATTCGGGAGATCGAGCCGTTCTGTGAAGGGGTCGCCGGGGTACGTGTGGGGTGTACGGGCATCATCGACTTCCGCGGGGCGACCAACACCATGGCCAAGGTGGCCATCGGGATCCAGCCTTTGAGCCGTCTAGCGTTGGACGAGGAGTTCATGAGCATCACCCAACATGATGGTCATAGCGAGGTGCGTACCTCCAAGGGCAACTACCGCACACGTTACGCCATCTTCTGTGGTGGCCTCCAAAGCGACCGGCTCGCTCGGGCCGATGGTGCTGTGGTGAAGGAACGCATCGTGGGCTTCCGAGGGGACTACTATGACCTCACCGAACAGGGAAAGCAAAAGGTGAAGCACCTGATCTACCCGGTACCCGACCCGCGTTTCCCGTTCCTGGGTGTCCACTTCACACGCATGACGGACGGTTCCATCGAATGTGGTCCCAATGCGGTGTTCACCTTCAAGCGTGAAGGTTATGGGAAGACCGACTTCGACTTGAAGGATACGGTCGATGCCCTGTCCTATGGAGGCACTTGGAAGCTCTTCCTGAACAATATGAGCTATGGGATCGGTGAATACCGACGTGCTTTCAGCAAGCGGTTGTTCCTGCGCACGTTGCAGCGGTTGATCCCATCGCTAACCATGGAGGACATCAAGCCCGGTCGCGCTGGTGTGCGTGCCATGCTGCTCGGAACCGATGGGGCCATGGTGGATGACTTCCGCATCGAGCGTAAAGGCGATCACATCCACGTGCTGAACGCGCCTTCACCGGCTGCCACCGCGGCATTGGCCATCGGAGGGCGGATAGCGGGCATGGCCGAGGATCAATTGGGCCTCGGCAAGGCGTGGACCCAACGGTGATCAGACGATCCGGTACTGCTCGGAGACTTCGCTCCAATTCCAGAGGAAGTAACCCATCAGGCCGTTCAGGCGCTTGAGCACGATGGGGTTCGGGGCTTTCTGTTCGCGGAAGTAGACATCCTGGAAGCAGAACAGGTCGTACTCCGTGAAGACCACTTTCGCCATGGCGTACACCGTGTTCTTGCTCGGGTAGTTCAGCCGCTCCATTCGACCCTGTAACTGTTGGATCTCATGACCAAGGTCCGTGGCATCCACCTCAAGCGCTTGTGCGAACTTGGAGATCGATAGGGCCTGCATGCGCTTGTCGATCCCAGGGCCCAATGCGCGCTGCATCTCGATGAGATTGCCTGCCAGCAGTATCCGGGCAAAAGCTTCGTCCTGTGAAGGCTCGATCCCGGGCGCCACTTCGAACTCCGGCGCTTCGTTCAACTCCGCGGAGATCAGCGGAAAGCCCTGTGCGGTGAATTCAAGGATCGCGTTGATGAACGCGTTCGCCAGTTTCTCCTCTGCGATCCTCTTCTTTCCGAACAGTGATGCGATCATGGGTCTTTCAGTCCGTGCGAAGTTCGATGAACCATGCGGGAGGATCGATGAACCTGCTGTTCCTATTTTGAACAAGGTTATCCACCTTTGACCGCACGAGCGATCCTCCAACGCTTTCAACCACTCCGACCAGCCGCCACCATGCCCCGTGTGATCGTGAATGCGGATGACCTCGGTCTCTGCCCTTCGGTGAACCGTGCCATCTTCGAGGTGTACGCCGCAGGCAATCTAAATTCAGCCACCCTCATGGTGAACATGCCCGGCACGCACGATGCGGTGGTCGGACTGAGCCATCATCCTGGCCTTGCCGTGGGTTTGCATTTCTGCATCACCGAGGGAAAAGCGCTCACCGGCCGATCGCCTCTCACCGATGGGGCGGGCGTCTTCCTCGGTCGCACTGCTTTGATCCGTCGCATGCTTAGCGGGAAGGTCCCTTCGGCTGCCATACGCGAGGAGTTCGATGCTCAATGGGACCTGGCAGTGGCGCTCGGTGTCGTGCCCGATCACGTGGATAGCCACCAACACGTCATGATGTTGCCCGCGATACTCGACGCTGTGCTGCCTGCCATCCACCAACGAAAGGTGCCCACGCGCATCGTCGCACCGCCCTGGACCACGATCACATCCGACCGGATGCGCCCACGGCGTGCCTTGAAGCAGGCTGCCAACCTTGCTTTCGCCACGTATGCCCGTCATCGCTTGAAGGTGCCGAAGAATTCGGCCTTGGTCAGTATCCATGACCTGGAACATGCCGGGCCCTATGACGCGAACACATTCCATACGTTGATCGCACGCGCGCACGCGTCCGCCGATCTCGAAGTGATGGTGCATCCCTACCTGCTCGGTTCCGATGTGAAGGACCTGTACGCATCGGTCTGGCAGGACAAGGAGCCGTTCTTGCGGCGCTGTGCTGCCGAGTACGAGGCACTTCTTGCACCCGGCATTTTCAGTGGACTTGACCTTATCACCTTCAACGACCTTTGAACGTGCCACTGCTGTGATGCCCATCATGTCATTGGACAACACCACGCGATGATGCGCGAGATACTCCTTCAACTGGCCCAGTATGACCAATGGGCGAACCGCCGCTACGTGGAACGACTGGAAGGCCTGGTCGAGGATGTGTTGGACGCCCCTGCGTCCGGTAGCTTCCCTTCCTTGCGTGCCACGCTGCTTCATATCCGTGATGCGGAGAACGTGTGGTGGTGCAGGATCAACGGCTTGCCGTACCGATGGCCGGCGAGTCCTGAACAAGGGATCCGGTCACTCCTGGTCTGTTCCGAACGGTTGGGTGAGTTGGTCGAGAACGCCACGGAAATGGACCTCGGACGCGTCGTGGAGTATCATGATCTGAAAGGCAACATCCACCGTCGGACCGTTTGGAGCATGTTGCTCCATTGCTTCAATCACAGTACCCAGCATCGAGGACAGCTGATCACGCAACTACGCATCCTGGGTGTCGATGATATCCCTTCGAACGACCTGGTCGCGTATCAGCATACGCTGGTGTGATGCTGCCGGTCGGGCGATCTTCGTTCATTTGCCCTGCGATGTACCAGTTCCAACGTATGGCCGTGCTCGGTGCGGCCCTCTTGTGCCTTTCCCTGCCGGGGATCGCTCAGACCGAAAGCGATGAGCGTGCTTTGATCGAGATACAGGATGGCATCAGCATCTCCAAGGACAGCCTCTTCCTGCTCAACCTGCGTTTCCGGATGCAGAACCGCATGGGCTTCACCAGCGTGGCCGGTGATGACCTCAGCGTCAGGAGCGTTGATGCGCGCGTACGTCGTCTGCGCCTGCGTCTGGACGGCTTCGTGCTGAATGAACGCATCCGCTATTACATCCAGTTGAATTTCTCGCGCGCCGATCTGGACCTGGAGACCGAGACCATCGCTCAACCCATTCGGGATGCCATGGTCTATTACCACTTCAACAAACGGTTCTACCTGGGCTTCGGGCAGAGCAAGCTGCCTGGCAATCGTCAGCGTGTCATCAGTTCGGGGAACCTCCAGTTCCCGGACCGCTCCATCGCGAACTCCACCTTCACCCTGGACCGCGACTTCGGTCTGTTCGCGTATTGGACGCAGCCGATCGGTGCACAGGAAGTGCAGGTGAAGGCCGCACTCTCCTCGGGAGATGGAAGGAACGCCTTGCCCATCAACGAGGGTATGGCCTACACGGGCCGTCTGGAATGGTTGCCTTTGGGCGCGTTCACCAACAAGGGCGATTACAGCGAAGGTGACCTGGAGATGGAACCCAAGCCTCGCCTCTCCATCGGTGCGACGTACTCCTACAACGACCGAGCAACGCGGGTCGGGGGTCAACTCGGTCTTCCGCTGTACGCGACCACGGACTTCGGCACCTTCATCGCCGACATGGTCTTCAAGTACCGCGGATGGGCGATCAGCGGAGAGTACTTCGATCGCCGGAGCGAAGCCCCGATCACCACGGACGAGGATGGCAACGTGCGGTTCGTGACCCCCGGGACAGGTATCAACGGTCAGGTGAGCAAGTACTTCAGCAGCGCCTACGAAGTGGCTGCGCGCTTTACCACCGTGGAGCCTGCAAGTGATGTGAGCGCTCTACGCAACAGGACCGACGAGGCCCTTCTGGGTTGCACACGCTACCTGAACGGCCATCGCATCAAGCTCCAAGCGTATACCGGTTATCGATGGATCAACGCGGAACCGGCCTTCGAAACACGCGGGAACAACTGGACCCTGCTGTTCCAAGTGGAGTTCGGGATCTAGGGGAGCACCTGTGTGCCCAACAGCACGCGCTCGCCCAGGAAGTGAGGTTCCACGCCGAACAGGTCGTCCAAGTGCACCTTCACCCGGGCCAGTTTCTCGCGGAGTTGCGTGCGAAAGCCATAGGCCGTTCCCACATCCGGAGCATCGAACCCGAACGCCTCGATCCCGCGAGCACGGGCGATGTACACCGCCCGTTCGTTGTGGAAGCGCTGGCTCACCACCAGGAAGCGCTGTTGGCCGAACACCTCCTTCGCACGCACCATCGAATCCAAGGTGCGGAAACCAGCGAAGTCCAGGGTGATGTGCGTGCTGTCCACTCCGGCTTGGATCAGTGCGGTGCGCATGGCCATCGGTTCGTTGTAGTCCGAACGTCGGTTGTCGCCGCTCAGGATGAAGTGATGGACCTTGCAGGCTTGGTACAACGCGGCTGCTGCCTGTATGCGGTGGGTGAAGTACCGGTTGGGTGCTCCACTGGAAACCCGCTCCGAGGTGCCGAGCACCACGGCCACATCCACTTCCGGCACGTCCTCCACGCGGTCTACCAGGTAGGGTTCCGCACTACGGGTGACGCGGCCATCGCAGATCACCATCACCAGGACCAACGCGATCACCACGGTCAACAACCACCACCAGCGTCGGCTCTTTCGTGGGCTCGGGTGGACCATCGGTTCCGGTCGTAACGACTCAGGGCATCACACGTTGGAGCAGATCGATGCCCGTGTAATTGGAAGGGGTCAATTCCTTGAGCCTTGCCTTCATCGCAGCATCCACTTCCAACCCGTCGATGAACGTGGCGATGTCCGCTTGGGTGATGCGCTCCTTGCCACGTGTCAGTTCCTTCAAGCGCTCATAGGGCTGTGGATAGCCGGAGCGGCGTAGGATGGTCTGGATCCCCTCGGCCACCACCGGCCACTGCGCATCGAGGTCGCGGGCGATGGTCACTTCGTTGATCAACAACTTGCCCAAGCCTTTCCTCATGGCATCCACCGCGATGATGGTGTGCGCCATGGGAACACCGATGTTCCGCGTGACGGTGCTGTCCGTGAGATCGCGTTGCAGACGACTGATGGGCAGCTTCTCGCTCAGGTGATGGAACAGTGCGTTGGCGATGCCCAGGTTACCCTCCGCGTTCTCGAAGTCGATGGGGTTCACCTTGTGCGGCATGGCGCTGCTACCGATCTCGCCGGCCTTGATGCGTTGGCGGAAGTAGTCCATGCTGATGTACTGCCACACGTCACGGCTCAGGTCGATCAGGATGGTGTTCACCCGGCGCATCGCGTCGAACAAGGCGGCAAGGTGATCATAGTGGTCGATCTGGGTGGTGAATTGTTGGCGGTCCAGGCCCAGCTTGTCCCGAAGGAAACGGTCCGCCAGGAGCACCCAGTCCAGCTCCGGATAGGCCGCATGGTGGGCGTTGAAGTTGCCGGTGGCCCCGCCGAACTTGCCGGTGAAGGGTACTTCGCGCAACAGCTTCAACTGGGCGTCCAAGCGCTCCACGAAGACCTGGAGTTCCTTGCCGAGGCGGGTCGGGGAGGCGGGCTGCCCGTGGGTGCGCGCCAGCATGGGTACGCGCGCCCATTCCAAGGCGTGGCCGTGCAAGGCATCCCGCAGACCGATGAGCGCGGGCAGGTAGCAGGTGTACACGAAGTCCTTCACCAACAAGGGCAGTGCCGTGTTGTTGATGTCCTGGCTGGTGAGCGCGAAATGCACGAATTCCTGCTGTGCCTGCAAGCCCACTTCCTCCAACCGTTCCTTCAGGAAGTACTCCACCGCCTTCACATCATGGTTGGTCACCTTCTCGATGTCCTTGATCCGCTGGGCATCGCTGGTGCTGAGGTCCGAGATGCGCTGGCGGACGGGCCCCAGCTTCGCCAAGGGAGTGCCGGTCAGCTCGGGCAAAGGCACCTCACACAGGAATTGGAAGTACTCCAGCTCCACGTGCAGGCGATAGCGCATCAGGGCCTGTTCACTGAACCACTGTGCCAGGTGGCGTGTGCGTTCACGGTAACGTCCGTCGATGGGCGAGATAGCGGTCAGGTTGTCGAGTTCCATGGGGGCACGGCCAAGGGACAAAGGTAGGGGCGGGGTCATTGGGCCATGGACAGGTGCGCCATCCGGCAGGTCCACACTCCGTTCGTGTAGTTCGTGGGTGTTGTTCCTCGGAGGAAGGAACTTTGTACCCATGTTCATGCGTGATCTTCGCCTAGGAGCTTCAGGCTACCTACGTGCTTTCGGATTCGCCATGCGCCACGGCATGGTGTGGATGTTCTTCGTCCCCGTACTGCTATTCGCCGCATTGGTGTATGTGTTCTTCATGCTGCTGAACGGACCGGTGCACGAGTTGTCGCAATGGTTGGCCCAATGGCTGGAGATCCCCATGGCCGATGCCGATCCTTCCTTTTGGGCGTCCATCAAGGACTTCGTGAACGGAGCGCGCGTAGCCGTGACCACCGTGGTGCTGCAAGTCGCCATCCTTTACCTGCTTTTCAAGATCAACAAGTACTTGGTGCTGATCCTCCTGTCGCCTCTGTTGGCCTATGCCAGCGAGCGCACCGAGGAGGTACTCACAGGTCGCACCTATACCTTCTCTTGGGGGCAACTGCTGAAGGATGCGTTGCGCGGTGCGCTCATCGCGTGCCGCAACGGTTTCCTGGAGCTCGGGCTCTCCGTTGGTATCTGGGTGCTCACGCTCTTCGTACCGGTTCTCGCACCCTTGTCCGCGTTGGCCCTCTTCGCGCTGTCGTCCTACTTCTACGGCTTCTCCATGGTGGATTATGTTTTCGAGCGCCGGCGTATGCGCATCGGTGAAAGTGTGCGCGCCGTGAACGAACGAAAGGGCATCGTGCTGGCCAACGGCGCACTCTTCAACCTGGTCATGAAACTACCCTTGTTCGGTGTCATGTTCGGCCCGGCCATGGCCGCCATCGGGGCTTCCATCGCGCTGGTGGAACAGGAACAGCGCAATGCCGTACAAGGGTCGAAATGGCCACCGCCCGCACAGTTGCACTGATCCCTGCACTCCTCCTTGTGTTACTGGTCCATGCCCAGGCACCTGACCGCGTGCATGTATCGGGTAGGGTGTATGATGCTGCGACTGGACGGTCCGTGCTCGCTGCGCTCGTCGAATGGGTGGACATCAACGGTGCGATCCAAGCCGTTTCCCAAACGAACGACGCAGGCGGATATGGGCTCTTCGTGTTTCCCCAAGGGCCGATCCTGCTGCGCGTGAAGGAGAACGGTTACAGCCTATCACTGGATACACTGCCTGACCCCCAGCTTCGGAATGGTCCCTTTCGCTTCGACATCGCGCTGACCCCAGCGAACTAGTACGACACTGTCGGCACAGCGGACTTCGCGTTGTACTCTTCGAGCCACGCCTTCACCGGACGTCCATCGATCACCAGGTCCTCGACCACGGCCTGTCCATTCAACACGCGCACCACGGCATGAGCCGGCAACGGAGGTGTCGGCTCACTTTCGATCCACTGGGTCTGAAGCAGCTTTTCGGTCACAGCGCCATCGCCCTCCTGCATGTAGTAACGATCGAAGGGCAGCGCGATCCGGTCCACGGTGTCCCCTCCCCAGGTCATGAAGGTGACGACAAGATGATCCTCTTCCGGCGGCCCTTCCATGAGCAAGGTGGTGATGACCGCATAACCCGCGCTGTCGAGACCGAGCACACCGTAGGCCTGGGTGGTCCCGGTATTCCCTTCACCGTCCTTCAGTGGCCATCGTCCTTGCTCTGCTTCGAAATTGAGCACCACGTACTCACCGCGGAACGGATCGCGCGGGTCGATGGGGGCCGTGCGGAAACGGTACACCCGACCATCTTCCAACACCTGCTCATGGTCGCGGATCATCCAAGCGAGCGCTCCCACTTGGAACGCTGCCATCACCCCGAACAGCACCCACTTAACCCGCTTGTCCATCCCGCTTCTGTTCGCGCAACATGCGCAGGTTCATATACAGGAAACCGAGCCCCACAGCAATGAACACCAGGCCGCGCAGCACAAAGCTCAGGTCGGTGTCGAAGAAGCGCATAAGGATGGTGAGGCTCACCACTGCCAAGCCGAGGTTCATTCGCTTCAGCGAACGGGTAGTGATGCCCAAGCGGATGGTGACCACGCCCACCGCCAGCAGCGATAGGTTCACCAGGATCGCCGCCCACGCAGGGGAAGCCAGGCTCACACCCAAGCAGATCAGGAACAGGCCCAACCCTTCCGGATACGGCCAACGTTCGAACAGCGTACGACGGCGATGGGCGAGCACGAATACGGTCAGGACCGCAACCGCCAACAAGGAGAGTGGCAGCACATCCTTCTTGAACCCTTGTTGGTCCGCACGCAAGAGTTCCTCCCAGACAGGCCGGAAACTGAAGCCGAACAGGATGATCAGCACCGTGGCACCACCCACCAGCGCCCAGGGCCAAGTGTGCAACTTCGGGTCCGGGAACAGCCAAGGCACCAGGGTGTACGCGGAGCCCATGGCCAACAGGACCGTGACATGCGCCAACTCCCAATCGCTGTAGAACAGGTTGGCCCCCACACCGGTGCCGATCGCCATGAACAGGCTGTGCCACCAGAACCCGATGCTTTGGCCATGCGATCGGGCATGCGTCAGGTAAGCGGGCACTGAGGCTGCCAACAGACCGAGCATGGCCCAGGGGAACGCATCGCCGCCCCAGTGCTCGGTGCGCACCGATACGCCTTGCCATAACACCATGGCCAGGAAGCCCAGTGTGACCACGATGGACCCGGGCAGGTACAACAAGGGCAGGATGAGCACACTGCAGAACAGGAGGTAGCCCTGTAGCTCGCCGTGGATGTGGTAGATCTGGCTGATCAAGGCCACGCTGGCCATGATACCGGACGCGAGGAGCAATGCACTGCCCTCACGCCAGGCCACATTCTCCGCATTGCGGAACAGGCTAACGGCCACCAACGACAGGCCCAACAGAACGGGTACGAAGGCCAATGCGGTCCGAGCGGCTCGCGGCAGATCGTCCCAATTGTGCGCCACGATCAGGATGATGCCCAAGCCCACCAGCACACTTCCAATGATGGAAAGCACCAGCAGCATGGCCGAGCCACTACGCGCACCATCCAAGCCGTAATGCCGACGGATGCGCTCTGCCTGCTCAGGCTCGAGCACTCCTTCGCGCAAGAGCTCGGGCAACGCTTCGGACAGGCGTGGGTCGCGCATGGTGGGGTGAAGTTAGCTGGGAGACAGGAACGCGGAACGGCGCCCTTCCGAGGCGCCGTTCCCTTGGGTCAAAGGTTGTTCCTTACTTCTTCTTCTTGGGTGCTGGTGCAGGGGCCACCAGTTCCACAGGAGCGGGCACCACTTCCTTCATCTCCGGCTTGCGCTCCACCAAGGTCATCTCGTTCACCAGGTGGCCGGCACCAGCGAACTTGTCGATGGTCCACAGCACGTAGCGGATGTCCACACTGATGGTGCGTTGCAGCTCGGGCTCGAAAGCGATGTCGCCGCTCATGGCCTCCCAGTTGCCGTCGAAGGCGATGCCGATGAGCTCGCCGTTGCCGTTGATCACCGGGCTGCCGCTGTTGCCACCCGTGATGTCGTTGTTGCTGATGAAACAGGTGATCAGTTCTCCGTTCTCATCGGCGTAGCGGCCGTAGTCCTTCTTCATCAGCAGCTCGTGTTGGCGGCCGGGCACGATGAACTCATCGTTGGTGTTGTCCTCCTTCTCCAGGATGCCCTTGGCGGTGGTCACGTGCTTGTAGTGGGCGCCATCCATAGGCACATAGCTGCCCACTTGTCCGTACGTGAGGCGCATGGTGCTGTTGGCATTGGGGTACCAGCTCTTGGTCGGGTCCTTCTCACGCATGGCGGCCACCATCAGGCGGTAACCCTTCTCGATGTCCACATCACCGGCACCGGCAGCGGGGCCGAGTACATTGCGGAAGTGGGTGAGGCAGCTCTCTGCGGCCTGGAAGCCCATGTCCTTCTGCAGGGCCTTCAGCGTGGGCTTCGCCAGGAAGACGTCCAGTTTGGCCCGGTCCGGCAGCATGCTCGTGGCGAACAGCTTCTTGGCCCATGCCTCGAAGTCACCCTTGTACTTGGTCTCGATGGTCTTCATCACACCAGGCTGCAGGTCGCGCTCCACATCGCTGTGGATCATGCGGAACATGGTTGCGGTGACCTTCTCGTCCAGCGGGGCGTGGTAGTCCTTGTAGAAATCGTCCGCAGCGGCCTGCACACGGGCCACCGCTGCGCTCACCTTGGCAGCGTCCTTCGGGTCGGTCTCCAACTGCATCTTCAGTCCATACATGCGGAAGCCCAGTACGATGGCCTCACAACCAAAGGCAGCTTCCTGCATGTAAACGCTGGCCTTCTCGAACTTGGCCCGCTCGCCGTAACCGGCATCCAGCAACTTCACGATGTCGCCATACTTGCCCTTGCGGCTCGCGTCGGCGTTCACCCAGGCCATCAGTTCATCCTCTTGGGCCTTCTTCTTGTCCTGCACCTTCAGGCGCTTCAATCCGCGCTGTTGGCCGATGAAGTATTTCCAGTAGTTGCTCACGCTGGCATGCTTGCTGGCATATTGGATGCGCACCTTGTTGTCCTTCGCTTGGAACTCCTCATAGATGTCCAGCTTGGCACGACGGATCTTCACACGGCTGGGCTGCTCCACATCCAAGGCCAATTTCACGCCTTGGCTGCTGAGGAAACGATCGGTGCTGCCAGGGTAACCCATGACCATGGCGAAGTCGCCTTCCTTCACACCGGCAATGCTCACCGGGAAGTGGTGCTGGGGCTTGAAGGGGATGTTCGCCTCGCTCGGATCGGCAGGTTCTCCATCAGGGCCGGTGTACACGCGGAACATGCTGAAGTCACCGGTATGGCGTGGCCACATCCAATTGTCGGTGTCGCCGCCGAATTTGCCGATGGCACTGGGCGGGGTGCCCACCAGGCGCACGTCACGGTAGGTCTTGTATACGAACAGATAGAACTCGTTGCCCTCGAACATCACCTTGAAGTCGGCGCTCAGACCATTCTCCTTGCCCACCGCTTCTTTCAGCTTGGCGGCTACTTCCTGGATCTTGGTGGCGCGGTCCTCTTCGCTCATGCCATCGTTCAATTCTGTCATCACCTGTGCGGTGACATCGTCGATGCGTTGCAGGAAACTCACGTTGAAACCAGCGGGGAGCTCATCCTTGCGGGTCATGGCCCAGAAGCCGTCCGTGAGGTAATCGTGCTCCACGCTGCTCAGACCTTGTATGGCATCGTATCCACAGTGATGGTTGGTGAGGAAGAGCCCCTCGGCACTCACCATCTCACCGCTGCAGAACCCTCCGCCCAGGCGCACCACGGCATCCTTGATACCGCTCTTGTTGATGGAGTAGATGTCCTCGGCACTGAGCTTGAAGCCCAGCTTCTGCATCTCGGCCTCGTTGATCTGCTTCAACTTGGTGAGCAGCCACATGCCCTCATGGGCTTGCGTGGCGATCACCAGGCAGGCTGCCAGTAGCAGCGAAAGGGAACGCTTCATGGTCTATCGGGTCGTTGGTTTTGGTTCAAGTTCCAGGTCAAGGCAACCACCTTGGAAGGGGCGCCAAAGGTAGGTTTTGCGTGCTCAGCCAGGCGGGTTGCGGGGATGACCAGCGCTTCCGGTGATGGGCCGCTCACTCGGTAGGAGCGTGGGGCATCCAAGGCAAGGGGAATACCAGTTCGTCCGCATAGGCTGCCAGAGCCTTGAAAGCGGCCGGGGTCCCCACACGACCGATGACCTTCTTGTCGTTGGCGTTGGCCACCACACGGATGATGGTGCTGGGCAGGTCGGTCACCTGGCTGTCGTACTTGTCCTGCATCCCGAAGAATTGCACCTCCTCGGCCTTGCGCAACAGGAGCGCCATGGTGTCGGCGCTGACACGGCCCTCGAAGGTGCCCACTTTCTCCACGAAGGAACTTCCCTCGTAAATGGCATAGCCACTGCGGTAGATCCGGATGCGGTAGGCCTTGCATTGGCCGAAACAGGGGGTACGCTCCAGGGAGAAGAACAGGGAGTCCGCAGGGGTGGGGCCGCCGTAGCGATCCGGTGTAGCTGCAGGTACCTCCTCCACAACGTTGGTGCTCTCCACTACGCTTTCCTTGTTCTTGCAGGCTGGGGTCATCACCGACAAGCACAATCCGGTGATCAGCAGAGGAAGGGTCGTTCTCATGGGTGGTACGGTTGCGGATCGCGTGCCAAGGGGATCATTTGCGGCGTGCGGCCTGCTGTTGCTTCTGCATGTCCTCCAGGCGCTGCTGCCACTTGCTCTTCTTCTTGGGCTGCTTCATGTTGGCCAACAGTTCGGCTCTGATCTTGTCCTCGTTCACGAACAGGTGCTTGAACAGGGTCATCTGCAGGATGCTGATCACGTTGGCCAGCAGGTAGTAGTAGCTCAGACCGGCGGGCAGGCTGTTCATGAAGAAGAGCATCATCACCGGGAAGAGGTACATCATCAGCTTCATATTCGGCATGCCCTGTTGCTGCGGCATCTGCTGGCTGTTGATCGCCGTGTAGATGACCGTGCTGGCCGCCATGAGGATGGTGAACAAGCTGACGTGCGTGCCATAGGCTGGGATGGCGAAGGGCAGTGAGAGCACACTATCGTAGGTGCTCAGATCGGTGGCCCAGAGGAAGCTCTCCTGTCTCAGTTCGATGCTGCTGGGGAAGAACTTGAACATGGCGAAGAGTACCGGCATCTGCACCACCATGGGCACGCAACCACTCGCTGGGTTCACACCTGCCTTGCGGTAAAGGTCCATCACGGCCTGCTGCTTCTTGAGCGCGTCGCCATCCTTGTTCTTCTCGTTGATGGCATCCATCTCCGGCTTCAAGGCACGCATCTTGGCGCTGGAGATGAAGTTCTTCCAGGTCAATGGCATCAACAGCAACTTGATGGCGATGGTGAGCACCAGGATGATGATGCCGTAGTTCCAGTTCCAGCCGTCCAGCCAGTTGAAGATGGGGATCACCAGCCATTTGTTCATCCATCCGAAGATGCCCCAGCCCAGGTCGATGATGCGATCGAACTGATCCACTTCCGTGCGACGCAGGGTACCGTAATGATTGGGGCCGAGGTAGTACTTCATGGCGACCTCAACCTCCTGACCACGCTCCAGGTCGAAGAAGAGCTTCGCGTCGTAGCGCTTCGTGTGGGTGCTGTCCGTCAGTGGCAGGATACCGATCTCGGACCCGCTGCTGGAGAAGCCCTTCTCGCTGATCATGGCCACGGTGAAGAAGTCCTGCTTGAATGCCACCCAATTGGTGCGGCCCTCCAGCTTCAACTGTTCCTGCTCGGTCTCGCTCAGGTAATTGCGGTCGTCGCTGAAGTACTTGTAATACACACCGCTCTTCTGCAATTCGCCATCGCGGTACTTCTCATTGCTCAGGCCGGTGAGCTGCCATTGGAAGGCGATGTCGCGTGGGTCCACATCGGTCACGCCCACCAGACGCATCGTGGTGTGCACGAAGTAGGTCACGCTATCCAAGCGGTAGGTGATCTCCAGGAACTTGGCGGGATCGGTGGTCGCGGCTCGAAGACGCACTTGGTCCGTTCCCGAACGCTCGCTCGTGAAGTACAGATCACGCGTGTCCACCCGGCGGTTGCCCAGGAAGAAGTCGAAGCCATAATTGCCGCTGTCCGGATCGGCCAGGTACAACGGGGTCTTGTTGTGGGTGCTGTACTCCTTCAGGCGGATGACCGTGGGACGCGCGCCCTTGGTGCTGATGCCGATCTGCAAGCGGTCGTTCTCCAACACCACCTCCTCACCCGTGCCGGTGCTGGCAGGATGGAAGATGCCGAACTGGTCGGCTGCCTTGGCCGCACGGATGCTATCGACATTGACACTGTCCCCCAAGGCGGCGAGGGTGTCGGAAAGCAGCGTGGTGCTGTCCACGGGAACTGTGGCGGTGGGCAACTCCGCGGCTGCACGACGTGCTTGTTCCTCCAGTTCCAGGGTGGCCAGACTGTCCTGTTCACGCTTCATGCGGGCGGCCTCCTCGGCGCTGGGCATGCTGTACCAAGTGTAGCCGAAGAGGATGGCGGCGATGAGGACGAAGCCGATGATCGAATTGCGGTCCATGCGGGTTCCGCCTGTTGTTCAGGAATGGCGGAGGGGCCGCAAAGATAGCCGGGCGGGGGGAAGGGGGGCTGAACCGGATGCCCGACACCCTCCTCGCGCGTCAACGGGGCGTTCCCCCGGCCGAACGATTGGGTCGGCCTTGAAGGAGATCGCCCTACGCCTCCGCCTTCTCACCCACAGGCACTGCGGCCTTCACCGCCGCCTGCACGAAGCCTACGAACAGCGCGTGCGGCTTCATCACCGTGCTGCGGTATTCCGGGTGGAACTGCACCCCCACGAACCACGGGTGGCCCTTCACCTCCACGATCTCCACCAACTTACCCTTGGGGTTGATGCCCGTGGCCTCCATACCAGCCTTCCGGTAATCCTCCAGGTAGGCGTTGTTGAATTCGTAGCGGTGCCGGTGACGTTCGCTGATATCCTTTCGACCATACACGGCGTAGGCCGTGCTTCCCTCGGTAAGCTTACACGGGTATGCGCCCAAGCGCATGGTGCCACCCTTGTTCTCCACGTTCTTCTGCTCCTCCATCATGGCGATCACCGGGTGTGCTGTGTCCGCGTTCATCTCGGTGCTATTGGCGTCGGTCAGGCCCAGGACGTTGCGACCGAATTCGATCACCGCGCACTGCATGCCGAGGCAGATCCCGAGGAAGGGCACTTTCTGCTCGCGCGCATACTTGATCGCTTCGATCTTGCCTTCGATACCGCGGTGCCCGAAGCCCGGGGCTACCACGATGCCGGTAAGACCAGCCAGGTGCTTGCCCACGTTCTTGGCGTTCAACTTCTCGCTGTGCACCCACTTGATGTGGACCTTGGTCTCGTTCTCAGCACCCGCATGCTCCAGCGCCTCCTTGATGCTCTTGTAGGCGTCATGCAACTCCACGTACTTGCCGACCAGGCCGATGTGCACCTCCCGCTTCGGCTCCTTGTAGCGATGCAGGAAATCGGTCCATGCACTGAGGTCCGCTTCCGGGTAGCCGGTGATCCCCAGCTTCTGCAACACCACACGGTCCAAGCCTTCCTCCTGCATCATCATGGGCACGTCGTAGATGGTCTGCGCATCCCGACTTTCGATCACCGCAGTGGCGTCCACGTTGCAGAAGAGGGCGATCTTCTCCTTCATGCCCTTCTGCATCGGGTGCTCAGTGCGGCACACCAGTACATCCGGCTGCACTCCCAAGCTGAGCATTTCCTTCACACTGTGCTGGGTGGGCTTGGTCTTCAGCTCACCGCTCGTCTGTAGGAAGGGGAGGAGTGTGAGGTGGATGGTGAGGCAGTCCTTGCCCTTCTCCCACTTCAATTGACGAATGGACTCCACGTACGGTAGGCTCTCGATGTCCCCCACCGTGCCGCCCACTTCCGTGATCACGAAGTCGTAGATCCCTTTGCGACCCAAGGCTTGGATGTGGCGCTTGATCTCGTCGGTGATGTGCGGGATCACCTGGACGGTCTTGCCCAGGTATTCGCCTCGCCGCTCCTTGTTGATGACGTTCTGGTAGATGCGTCCGGTGGTGACGTTGTTGGCCTGGCTGGTAGGCACATCCAGGAAGCGCTCGTAGTGGCCCAGGTCCAGGTCGGTCTCGGCGCCATCCTCGGTCACGAAGCACTCCCCGTGCTCGTAGGGATTGAGCGTGCCCGGATCCACGTTGATGTACGGGTCCAGCTTCTGGATGGTGACCGTGAAGCCACGCGCTTGCAAGAGCTTGGCCAAGCTGGCACTGATGATGCCCTTACCCAGGGAGGAGGTCACCCCTCCGGTCACGAAAATATACTTGGTGGAGCCCGTCATCGCTGCGTGCGAACGCTGGAGTTAGATCCGCGATCACGGGGTGTAAAGATAACGACCCGGGACCAGTGCGTGGGCCAGCAGTTATCAACGGTCCCGAGCCGGTCAGAACTTGAAGCTGATCCCGGCGCTGGGCAGAAGGGGCAACTGGTTCACCCGCTCGTACCGAACGCGGTCGAAATAGAAGATGTTCTCCCGGTCGTACGCATTGGTGAGGCTCATGTCCAGCTCGATCACCTTGTGCTCATCCAACTTCCAGACCTTGGTCACACCAACATCCATCCGGTGGTAGGTAGGTAGTCGACCCTGGTTCAGCGGCCCGAAGATGGTCGCCAGGTCGGCGTTGCTCGTGGTGTAGTCCGTGTTCACGTCACCATTGAACGGAAGCGATCCATAGAAGCCCTGGGTCTGGGTGAACGGGAAGCCCGAACCGAAATTCCAACGGATGTTCACCTTCCAGCTGTCGAATTTGCCGAAGGCGTAACTGGTCACCAGGTTCACATTGTGACGGCGGTCCCAAACAGGGTTGTACTCTTGGATCCCATCGAAACGGTCCACGTAGGTGTAGCTGTATACGGCCCACACATAGGCCCGTCCGCGCTCGTACTTCAATTGTAGGTCGGCCCCGTATGCTTTGCCCGTTTCCACAATGAAATCCTTCTTGAGCTCGTCCGGCTTATCGGCGAATTCCTCGGTGTCGTTGAACAGTTTGTTCCGGTTCAAGTTGGTCACCTGCCTGAAATCCTTGTAGTAGACCTCGAAGTTGGCGGTCAACTCGTTCGTCAGGTCGTATTCGAAACCAGCCACGTAATGGTTGGCACGTTGGAGCGGGTCCTTCACCTCGCGCGTATCACCGTTGGGCAGGGTCACCTCGTCGGGCAGGTTCTCCGGTGCGCTCAGGAAGCCGTAGAACAGGTTCACCACATCGCGGTCGCTGTTGGATGCCACCAGGTTCTGGCTGTACCGTCCACCCGCCATCTTGAAGCGTAGGTCGTCGGTGATGTTCCATTTCAAGCCGAAACGGGGCTCGATGTTGGCCACACTGAGGGAGGCATAATAATGCAAACGGATACCGGGGTCGATGATGACCTTGCCCAGTTTCTTGCGGTAGTTGAAGTAGCCGGCGATCTCGGAGGTGTTCTGCTCCTGTACGAAGCGGGTCCCCACACTGCTGAAGAAACTGAAGTTCGTGCGGAACCCGAGGATCTCCACACCGTAGCGCGCCTCGTCCTCACCCATGAAATACTTGAAATTCAATCCCCCGTTGAAGCTGGTGATATCGCTCGTGCGCGGCTCCAATCCGGCTTCGGCCAATTGGATCCCATAGTTGCTGTACGAGAAGACACCATCGATCAGTACTGCCGACCCGGATGGGACCAGCACGAAGTTGGTGCCTGCCCCCCAGTTCTTCCAGGTCAGGTCACTCACTCCTTGGTAGTTCACGGCATCGTTGAAATTGAACCCGAAAAGATTGAACTTGCTTCCGTTCGCACCATTGAACGAGACCTTCCCATAGGCGTCGGTGAAGGCGAAGGGCAGACCGGCCGTATCCACGAACGTGTAGAGGACCTTGCTACTCTCGGTCAGGTAGCTATGGCGGAAGTTCAGCAAGAAGGATGACGACGCGGCACCCGGTTCGGTCTGTTTCTTCAACGGGCCCTCCAACAGTGCTTTTGCCGCGAACGTGCTGGCACCCACCTTACCGCTCAAGCGGGTCTTGTTGCCATCGCGGGTGGTGATGTCCATCACACTGCTCACTCGACCACCATGTTCGGAATTGAAGCCCGCGGTATAGATGTCCGCATTACGAATGATATCGTTGTCGAATACGCTGAACAGACCGATGCTGTGGAACGGGTTGTACAAGACCATGCCATCGAGCATCACCTTGTTCATGATCGGTGATCCACCCCGAACATAAAGCTGCCCACCTTGGTCACCTGTGAAGATCACACCGGGTACCACCTGCAGGTACTGCGCCAGATCGGCCTCCCCACCGATGGCAGGCATCCGTTCGATCTGTTTCGGTGTGAGCTTCGTTACGCTCATCCTCACCTGGCTTTGTGCCTCCTGTTTCTCCCCGGAGACCTCGAATTCCCGCATTTGGATGGAACTCTTGCCGATGAACAGCTTTTCCGTGATGATCTGGTCCCTGGCCACGGTCACCGACTTGGTCAAGGTGTCATAACCCAAGTAGGTCACCATCAAGGTGTAGGTGCCCGGCTGGACCTTGCTGATGGAATAGTACCCGTTCACATCAGTGGCTGCGCCGATGGTCGTCCCTTTAAGGATGACATTCGTGAAGATGATGGGTTCACCGTTCAATTTGTCATAGACGAACCCACGTATGGTACCTGTCTGGGACCAGGCCGTGCCGACCAACAAGGTGAACACGGAAAGAACGAGCGAACGCAGGGTGGAGGACATCAATGAAAAGGAGTTTCCAAGCAGGGCGGCTAAGGTAGCGGAACGCATCCTTACGCTAGGTCACCGTTCCATGAACGGTTGGAACCCTTGCCTGCATCAGGTCATCACCTTCGCCAACAGTTCGCGTAACAGTTCCCCATGGTCACCTCCATCGCCGCCAAGTCCCTTGCTGCGGAGGTCGCATTGCCGGAGGTGACGCTGGATCTCCACGAGCTTGCCCAAGGAATAATTGCGAGCCTGGGCGACATAGTCCTTGACGAAGAAGGGGTTGACCTTCAGGGCCGATGCCATTTCTTGCGGTGGCCTACCGTTCAAGGTGTGCACCATGGCCAGCTTGCTGAAGTAGGTGTTCAGGAAGCCGAGTGTCACGGGCAATGGATTGTCCTTGGGATCCGCAGCGAAATGTGCCGCGATCTGCTGGGCCTTGGCTGCGTTACGCATGCCAATGGCATTCTGAAGCTCGAATACATTGTACTCCTTACTGATCCCTACGAAGCGTTGGATATGGTCGCTACTGATCGCGCCCCCCTCCTCGGTCACCAGGCACAGTTTCTCCACTTCCTTCACCGCCTTGGCCAGGTCGCTACCCAGATGGGTGGCCAGCAATTGAGCTTCCAATTGGGCCAGTCGACGCTTCTGGCTCTTGGCGACCCCCATCAGCAATTCGGGTAATTTGTCCTCCTTCACCTTGTCGCTCGAAAGAACAGCTCCTCCTCCCTTCTGAACGGCCTTGATCACGCCCTTGCGTCCATCCACTTTCTTGTGTTTGTAGCACAGTACAAGCACGGTGGTCGGCGTGGGCTTGTTCAGGTAGGGTTCCAGTTTCTCCACTTCATCGATCCGCCAGTTCTGCAACTCACGTACGATCACCACCTGTCGATCGGCCATCATGGGGTATCGAAGGCAGGTATCCTTCACCACGTCGGGGTTGGCATCCCTTCCGTAAAGGATGGTCTGATTGAAATCCCGTTCGTGGTCGGCCAATGCCAGGTGTTCGATCTCATCGGCCACGCGGTCGATGAAGAAACTCTCTTCCCCGTGCAGCAAATACACCGGCCTGAAGGCGCCGGCGCGAACCTCCAACATCAACTTCTTATAGTCGTCCAATACGCTCATTCGAACCGCAAATGCTTCACCGAACGGCCTTCATTGATGATCTCCCGCAACGCCTCGATACCAACCCGGATATGCGTTTCCACAAAGGATCCTGTGACCTTGGCGTCGCTCGAACTCGTCTTCACCCCCCAAGGGACCATGGGCTGGTCGCTCACCAGCAACAAGGCACCGGTGGGTATGCCATTGGCGAAACCGGTCATGAAGAGGGTTGCCGTCTCCATGTCGATGGCCATGCAACGAATGGCTCGCAAGTGCTCCTTGAAGGCAGCATCATGCTCCCATACCCTGCGGTTCGTGGTATAAACCGTTCCACTCCAATAATCCAACTCCATATCCCGAATGGCCCCGCTCACCGCACGGTGTATCATGAAGCTCGGTAATGCGGGTACTTCGGGAGGGAAGTAATCGTTGCTCGTTCCTTCGCCACGGATGGCTGCGATCGGAAGGATGAGATCACCCAACTCGTTCTTCTTCTTCAAACCGCCGCACTTGCCCAGGAACAGCACCGCTTTGGGGTCGATCGCACTCAGCAGGTCCATCAATGTGGCCGCGTTCGGACTACCCATGCCGAAGTTGATCATCACCATGTCCTCCGCCACCGCCACCTTCATGGCCTTGTCCTTCACCTTGATCACGGCTCCTGTCAACTGGCAGAAGATGTCCAAGTAGTTGTCGAAGTTGGTCAGAAGGATATGAGGTCTGAACTCCTCAAGGCTCAGACCGGTGTAGCGGGGGAGCCAGTTCTTAACGATATCTTCCTTGGTATGCACCTTTGTGGGTATGGGGACCGGGTTCCACGTTCTATCGTTGCCGGACCACGGCATCAAAACTAAGCACGATGCCGCTGGCCTGCAGGTCTTCGACCCCATTCGTCGCAAGTGGGTGGCGCTCAGCCCCGAGGAATGGGTGCGTCAGCATTTCGTGAACCACCTTGTCCATGACCTTGGGTATCCCGCTGGTCGTACCCTCGTTGAGCATGGCCTGATCTACAACGGTCGTTCGCAACGGGCCGACGTGGTGATCTGCGATGGATCAGGCGGTCCCTTGGTGCTGGTGGAGTGCAAAGCTCCCAGTGTGGCCATCTCTCAACGCACATTCGAGCAAGCCGCGCGCTATAACACGGTGTTCAAGGTGCCTTTTCTGATGGTGACCAATGGGCTCAAGCACTACTGCTGTCGGGTGGACCATCGAACGGGTGATGTTGATTTCTTGACCGCACTACCTACCTATGAAGAACTTCTGCCTCGCGTTGCAGGTTAACTTTGAACTATGAAGAACCACTCCTCGCTACTGGGTATCCTGTTCTTGACACTTTCGGTCGGTGTGCACGCACAGTACGCCGAGAAGATGGGATTCCCCTTGAAGGTCTTCCTGAAGCAGGACCATGCGCCTGGTACCATGGTGGACCTCTTCGTTCGTGGACCGCGTCATGAGGCTGCGGCGGCTGTGCTTCTCCATGGTGGAAGGGTGAAGATGAGCCGGGAAGGCGTTGTGAGCGCACGGGTCCCGGTGGAACGCATCACAGCCTTGGCCCTGGAACCTGCTGTGCAGTTCTTCGAGTTCTCTTTGGACAAGGGTATGGTCATGAACGACTCGATGCGCGTTAAGAGCCGCATCAACGAGATCCATTCCGGACAGGCTCCACTGATCCAAGGCTATACGGGTGCAGGTGTCATCATGGGGCTCATCGACTCCGGCATGGACCACCGCCATCCTGATATGCAACTCCCTGATGGTCGCACGCGTATCTTGAAATACTGGGACCAGACACTTCCCGTACACCCCGAACGCACCCCGGAGCCCTATGGATATGGCCAGGTTTGGGACTCCACGCACATCAATACAGGCCAGATGACCTCCGTTGACCAACCCGGCTACAACGGTCATGGGACCTCTGTGAGTAGCATAGCGGCAGGCAATGGGTCGGCCAATGGAAGACACAAAGGAGCTGCTCCGGATGCCGATTACATCGTGGTGTCCAGCAAGTTCAATGCACCCAACTGGCGCAGTGTGGTCGCCGACGGGGTGAAGTACATCTTTGATGAGGCCGAAGCCATGGGGCGTCCTGCCGTGATCAATGCCAGTCTTGGCACCTACTTCGGCTCCCACGATGCCTTGGATGCCGCAGCACTTTTTATTGATGATCTACTGCTGGAGCAGGGTGGCCGGGCCATGGTATGTGCAGGAGGGAACAGCAACGAGTTGGCACCCTACCATTTGCGGACCACGGTGGATGCCGACACCAGTTGGACCTGGTTCCGGCGCAATCCCAACAGTGCCTTCGGCTATCCGGTGGTCTACTTCGAGCTATGGGCTGATGTGGACCAATTCGATCAGGTTTCCTTCGCCATTGGTGCGGACCGTCCCACCCCGCTCCGTTTCCGCGGTCGAACACCCTTCCACACCATACAGGATGTGCTGGGCACAGTGGTCACCGACACGCTACGTAGTTTCAGTGGTAACCGACTTGGCATTGTGGAGATGTATGCGATACAACGAGGGGACCAATACCAGTTGCAAGTCCACATGGCCACTCCGGATTCGGTGAGCTACCGCTATCGATTCATGTCGACAGGGGAAGGAATGTTCGACATCTGGAGTTCATCTTCGCTGGGGACGTCCGCCATGGACGCTGTTCCACCCGATGTGGCCGTGTTGCCCGAGGCGGTGCATTATGTGGTGCCCGACAGGGAGCAACATATCGTGGATTCCTGGGCCTGTTCACCCCATGTGGTCACCGTGGCGAACTATCAGAACGAGACCGATTACATCGACTATTTCGGGAATCCACAGTTTGTGCCGGGAGCTGAGGATAGCATCGCATCGCCCTCCTCCGCAGGTCCTGCCCGGACCGGACTGATGAAACCGGATATCGCCTCTCCGGGCAATATCATATTCTCGGCTCCTCCGATCGACCTGCTCCAGAACTTGATCGCTTCCTCCAATATCGGTGTGGGAGAAGGGGGGTGGCACATTCGAGGGGGGGGCACCTCTGCAGCGTCCCCTTCCGTGGCCGGTATCATCGCGCTCTATTTCCAAAAGTGTCCCACGGCAAGTGCAGCCGAGGTGATGCAAGCCATGCTCGCGACCGCCGTTGTGGACCAATACACGGGATCAGTCCCGAACAACCGTTGGGGCGCAGGCAAGATCGATGGCTTCGCGGCGCTTATCACCAGCACACCCGCTGTGGACCTGGAAGTTGTTGGTGATGAGCCATTCTGCCAAGGAGATGAATTGCTGATCACCGGACCCGAAGGCATGTCCGGATACCTTTGGAATACAGGTGCCACATCGCCGGGGATCGGTTTGGACTCCACGGCACAGGTGAGCCTTCAGGTCATCAATGCATCCGGATGCATCGGTCTCAGCGACACTCTTCAGTTCGAGGTATTGCCGGTCCCGCCTGTGCCGACCGTGGAGGCGGACGCGACCGTGCTTACGAGTTCGGAAGCCTTGGCGTACCAATGGTACCGGAACGGAGAGTTGATCCCGGGTGCCGTCGATCAGGTCTTCGAGGCCACTACTGGTGGTACGTATTCGGTAGTCGTTTCCAATGAGTTCGGCTGTACCGCTGCAAGCGATCCCGTGCCTGTTATCATCACTGGTATCGGAACGGTCGATGGTGCTTCATTCGGGTTGTGGCCTTCCCCGGCACATGACCATCTCATGATCGATCTGCCGGATGAAGGAGCGATGCACCTGGTGGAAGTGATCGATGGGCTAGGCGCTCAGGTGGCGACCCACACGTTGAGCGGCGGACGTGTCCATCGCATCTCCACGGAAATGCTGGCGTCAGGTGCATACGTGGTGCGGGCGGTTACACCATCGCTCACACGTACGGCACGATTCATGAAGCGGTGAGTCCTCAGGCTTGACCGAGCGGTCGGGCGTCACATCAGGCCCAAGTGGAACAAGGCATCGCCTTGGTTGACCACTGGGGAAGTGTTCACGCCGATGATCTGACCAGTGAACGGAGCCTTCACATGTTTGCGTTGATCGCCATAGGGATCGGCTACCAAGCCAAGGACCATACCCTTCTCCACCTTGGACCCTCCCTCCATGATGGGGTGGAACAATCCGGCCATGGGTGAACGGACCCACTTGGAGCCAGTTAGGTAGGAGGCGCCACGTGTGGTATCGCTATTTCCCGACCACAAGCCGAGGTGCTCCATGACACGTGTGATCCCACGATGCGCTTCGCGAATGGAATCCTCATCGATACTACGCGCCTTTCCCCCTTCGAATAGCACATAGCTCCTGCCTTGTTGGTTCATATGTGCCCTGATGGATCTCTGACGTATCGGGGAGGGCAGGATCAAAGGCGGGTCGAAGATCTCCGCGATCCTCAGTGAGGCAGCGTCCAACTCGGTGTAGCGCAGGTGAGGATGGTTGTAGCGTTGGTCCGCTCCTGAATGAAGGTCGATGACCACATCCACGGCAGGCAACACCTCGGTCACCAAGGCATGCGCCAAACGGCTGGCCAATGAACCGTTCGCCGCACCTGGAAAGAAGCGATTGAGATCACGACCATCCGGGAGTTCCCGTTTCATGGCGAGGAACCCGAAAACGTTCAGTACAGGTATCGCCACCAACGTTCCTTGGACCAAGGGGCGCTCCCTCAATTCATCCAACACACGGCGAACGGTGTCTATGCCATTCACCTCATCGCCATGTACACCGGCCAACAGTAGTAGTACCGGACCTTCCTCCACGCCTCGTTGCACGACCACCGGTATCTCAACGCTCGTGCGTGTGTACAGGCGTGCCACCTGAAGATCGAGCACATGACGCTCACCTGGCTTCACGCTGGTGCCAAGGATATTGACCAAGGTGCACCTGTTGGGTATACCGCTCTGCGAAGGTGGGTTCATGGGGCTGTGAAGGTACCCAAGGACCGGACCGCTGCTACCTTTCGGGCATGGACCTGGTGCGCACCTCGATCGAACGGTACGTGAAGTTGACCGATCCCGAATGGGCGGAGGTGGAGCCGTGCTGGAAGCGCTATTCCTTCGCAAAAGGGGAGTTCATTTCACATGCCGGTCGCGTGGAGACCCGCGCCTATATCGTGGAACATGGGGTGCAACGCATGTATCACGAGCATGATGGCAACGAGCATTGTCTAGGATTCGCTTATGGGAACAGTTGGAGCGGTGATTACGACTCCTTCGTGGGACAGCGTCCAGGCAGGTTCCAAGTACAGGCTTTGACCGAAAGCAGCCTGGTGGGGATCGAACGTATCGACCTGCTCCGTTTGTATGATCGTATACCCGCCATGGACCGCTGGGGTCGCCTCATCGTGGAGGAATTGATCCAAGGCCGAGCGACGCGCGAGATCGAACAACTCACACTGCCCGCAGAGGAGCGGTACCGCAGACTGCTCAAGCGCAGCCCGCATTTGATGCAGTTGGTCCCCCAGAAGGATATCGCGAGTTACCTCCGCATGACACCCGAGACCTTCAGCCGGCTGAGGTCGCGGGTGCTTTGAAGCGTTCTTGACCCAGATCAAGCGACCTCGGCCTGGTCCCCCGGTAGTTTCGCGACCATGGAAACACTTGATACACGAACCCTGATCGACACACTTCAAGGGGAACTGCGTCGACAGCTCCTGCGTTGTTCGGAACTACGGGAATTGCCTGAGCAGACACTGCATGAACGACCGACACCCGAGCGATGGAGCGTGATGGAGGTGCTGCAGCATATGAACCTCAGTAGTGGCCATTACCTCGGCATCCTCCAGAGGCTCTACGCCGATGAGAACAACGGGTTGCGTTTTCGCACCACGTTCACACCCGGACGCTGGGGCGACTTCAGTACGAAGGCCATGGACCCCAAACCAGATGGCAGCATCAGCTGGCGTATGAAGACCATGGCCATGTTCGAGCCTCGCAATGTGTCAACGACCGGGATGAAGGCGCTGAACGAATTCGAGGCCATGTGTCAAAGTTTCATCGGGCTTTTGGAACGCGCCCGGAACCGCGGGTTGGAAGGGGAGAGGGTCACCAGCACATTAGGGCCGATCCTGCGGTTCAAGGTGGGCGACGCGTTCCGATTCCCCATTGCACACCAACAGCGGCACATGCTCCAGATCGATCGGGTGCTGGAGGTGGTGCGTTGAAGCGTGGCACGTCAGAACGACGGACAACCGGTGAAGCGGAACTGGCGGCGTTTGTGCACGAAAGGGAAGCGCTTGGACCAGTAGTAGCGCTCACGGGGCGCGGTCGGGGCGCTGGTGGCAGCGGGTTCAACGCTCTTTTCGACCCAACAACGCTCCCATACTTCAACGGACTTGCCCTGTTCCACTGAGCGCTGACCAGCGCTCTGCTCCGTGGCGGGTGCTGGCGTGGTCGTACCCTGAGCGTACGTGGTCTGCAACGTCAAGGCGGTCAAAGCGGCAAGGGCCCCCCTCAGCATGTGCTGCGATACTGTGGGCAGGGCGCTCAGGTCCGGTTCCACTTGCTCCAAGGTGAAGCGGCCGCAGGTGTCCGGAGCCACGGCATAGAGCGCCCGTAATTCCTCCCGCCCCCATTGGGTCAGGTCGAGGACCGGCTTGGTACAGCGGTCGCAGAACCGGTCGGCGCCGCGGGACTGCATCGCCTCCCAGGTCTGATCACAATTGAACCTCATCCCTCGCTGGGCGCCCATCTGCTGGTGGTTTAGGGCTAGACGCAGATTGTCGAAAAGGGAGGCCTGTCGTGTACCGCCCGATGCTTCATCAGTACACCTTTTCGCCGTGCAGGTAGGTCTCCCGGACGCGTGCCTTCCTCAGGGCTTCCGGTGCTGCACGCAGCAGGTCCTGGTCCACGATCACGAAGTCCGCGAACTTGCCCGGCTCCAGACTGCCCAGGTCCTTTTCGGTGAAGCTGGCCAGCGCGTTCCAGATCGTCATGCCCTTCAAGGCATCCGCTGGGCTAAGGGCATTCTCCGGATGATAGCCTCCTTCCGGCCAGCCCTGCGCATCCTGGCGCAGCACGGCACTGCGGAAGGTCTGCAGCGGGTCGATGCCTTCCACCGGGAAGTCCGTGCCCAAGGCCACCATGCCCATCAACTGGCGCAACTCCTCGTAGGCGTAGGCATGCTTGATGCGCTCTGGCCCCAGGCGGTCCTGCGCCCAAGGGCCATCGCTCGTGGCGTGCGTGGGTTGCACACTGGGTATGATGCTGTATGAGGCGAAGCGGGGACGGTCCGCGGGAGAGACCACCTGGCCATGCTCGATCCGCCAACGCAGGTCGTTCGTGCCGCCCAGCACCTCCGCATAGACGTCGAGCAGTAGCTTGTTCGCACTGTCGCCGATGCAGTGGGTGTTCATCTGGAAGCCGTTCGCCTTGCACCACTTCGCGACCTCCGCGAAATGCTCCCGGGTGGCCAGCTGCAGGCCATGGTGTCCGGGCAGGTCGCTGTAGGGCGCTTTCAGCAAGGCGCCGCGGGACCCAAGTGCCCCATCAGCATAGACCTTCACACTGCGCACCACCAATCGTTCCTCCTGGATCGGCCCCCGTGATGCAAAGTGGGCCAGGTTCCCGGGGGCATCGGTCACCATGGCATACACGCGCATCTTCAATTCCCCCTCCCGCTGCATCCGTTGGATCAGGGCGATGGAACCCGTATCCAGGCCGGCGTCACAGACCATGGTCAGGCCCACCGCGAAACAGGCACGCTGTGCATCGAGCAATGCCGCGCGTTTCGTGGCCTCATCCGCTTCATCGAAGATGGTCTGGAACACGCTGAAGGCATTGTCCATCAGCACGCCGGTAGGCTCCCAGAAAGGATAGCCCATGTGCACGATCTCGGCCACATCCTCCGGTGGTGTCCATGATCGATCACCGTCCGTCGTGGTGAAGCGTCCCAGGATCTGACCACCCGCGATACGCATTTCAGAAGTGACCCCCGCATGGTGAAGTGCCGTGGCGTTCGCGATGGCGGCATGGCCATCCACCCGTTGCAGCAACACAGGACGGTCGGGGAACAGGAGGTCCAGCTCCGTGCGATCCGGGAATTCCTTCGCCGCCCAGTCGTTCTGATCCCAACCGCGGCCCATGATCCAGGTCTTTTCCGGATGGGCCTTGGCGAAGGCGACCGTTCGTTCGAGCACTTCTTCCCAGCTCTTGGTGCCGCTCAGGTCCACCTTCTGTTTGTTCAGGCCATAGCCGAGGAAGTGGCAGTGCCCATCAATGAAGCCCGGATAGACGTGACGCCCTGCCGCGTCCAGCACTTGGCCAGCGCTGTATTTGTTCATGATCTGTCGCTCCGGCCCCAGTTCCACGATGCGTCCGTTCCGGATCGCCATCGCCTGGTGCATGCTGTTCCCTTCATCCACCGCGTGGATCAAGGCGTTGTGCACCACCAGGTCCGCCTGTTCCTGTTTGAATCCGCAGGCACAAAGCAGGATGCTCAGGACAAAGAAGAAGCTTGGTCGGGTCATGTTCATGGGGTCAGGCCAGGTCCGTGTCCTTGCGCTGCGGTTCCAGAACAAGTAGGCAGGACATGATCAGGAAGGGGAGGAGGGGCATGCGGTAGCGCACCACCGCACCCAGCACCGGTGTGGTCCAGCCGATGAGGAGGGCGAGCAGAACGAGGAAGGATAGGAAGAACAAGAGGAGCGGCAGGTCCGGTCGCCGGTAGCGGTGCGTGCGGGACAGCAGCAAGGCCATCAGGATCAGCAGTGCCAGGTTCTCGGCGGCGGCGGCGAGTGCCATGGGGCCGAAGGACCAGCCGAGGACCGGTGCGAGGTAGGTGACGTACAGGGCATGCGGTGCATTGCGCAGCAAGCTTCTCAGGCTGGGTTCAAGGACCGGCAGTTCGATCAGGCTTCCCGCAGCGACCTCACGCACCATGCCGGTGAAATCACGTTGCTGGGTCGCAAGCAGGTCCACCAAGTTCGGTCCGGGCAGACCATGTCCCATGCCAAGTGCACCACCGATCACCACGGCATGCACCACCAGGAATTTCCAGACCGCTCCCTGCATGGTCCGTCGTGCCCACCACCAAGAGATGAGCCCTGGCATCATGCACAGTATCACATAGCTCTTCACTAACGATAGCAGTGCGGCGCCGAGCACAAGGGCCGCCCACTGACCGGCAGTTCGCCGTGTTCCCGGGGATGTCATGGCCCCCCACAGCACCGCGCCAAGCCCGATCATCAGCAGGTTCTCCTTCAACACTCCACTGGACCAGAAGATCACCGTGGGCAACAGGAAGATGGCGACGAACAAGCCTTTCTCATGGCCCTTGAAACGGTCTACGAAGGCCTTGTAGAACGCCACGGACCCGAGTGTGGAAAGAAGGCACACGAACACGGTGTGCACCGGATAGTGGCCGAAGGAGAACAGGTGCATCACCGCGTTGTAGCGGATCATGGTATGCGCATCGTTGTAGTACCCGGTATCAAAGGCCCGGTACCAGTTGTTCATCTTCAGGTAGTAGGTGTTGTCGAAATGCGGGGTGTCGTTGCCCACACCGAAGAGCATGCGCACATGATCGAGCGGTGCGTGGGGCAGGGCACTGAACAGCACATGGCCGTCGTCGAAGTACTTGAAGATGTCCGCCGTGGCCCGATCGGGGTAGATGAAAGTGTACACAGCCCACAGAGCAGTTCCGGCCAGGACCTTCAACAGGAATAGAGCGCCGATGGTCCTGCCGGACAGTCCGGGCGCCTGCAGCCCGCGCCAGCGCCGGATCAGGTAAAGGAAAAGTGCCGCGTATCCGGCGGCGAGAAGGGCTCCAGCCATGGCGCTCAAATATACCGGAGCGGATTCCGCTTCCCCGGCCGACCTGTGTTGGTTTTCTTTGTACCGAGATGTCCATCACCACCACCGACCCCGATACCGCCCCAGTTGGGGTGGAGACCGCCCGTAAACTCGGCTTGTTGCCTGAGGAGTTCGAACGCATCAAGGAGATCCTTGGTCGCACCCCGAACTTCACCGAACTGAGTATCTACAGCGCCATGTGGAGCGAACACTGCTCCTACAAGAACTCCATCAAGCAGCTGAAGACGCTGCCTCGGTCGGGGCCCAAACTGCTCGCCGAGGCGGGCCAGGAGAACGCCGGTCTGGTGGATATCGGCGACGGTTGGGCATGTGCTTTCAAGATCGAGAGTCACAATCACCCCAGCGCCATTGAGCCCTATCAGGGGGCGGCAACCGGGGTCGGAGGGATCAACCGCGACATTTTCACCATGGGCGCCAGGCCCATCGCCCAACTCAACTCTCTGCGCTTCGGCGACATCAGTGCCGAGGCGCGCAGCCGTTGGCATATGCGCGGTGTAGTGAAGGGCATCGGTGATTACGGCAATGCGTTCGGGGTACCTGTGCTCGGCGGTGAGGTATACTTCGACCCCTGCTACACCACCAATCCTTTGGTGAATGCGATGAGCGTGGGCATCGTACGCACCGACCGCGTGATCAGTGCTACCAGTCATGGGGTGGGTAACCCCGTGTTCATTGTAGGAAGTGCCACCGGCAAGGACGGCATCCACGGTGCCAGCTTCGCAAGCAAGGACATCACCGAGACCAGCATGGACGACCTGCCTGCGGTCCAGGTCGGTGACCCCTTCATGGAAAAGCTCTTGCTGGAAGCTTCGTTGGAACTGTCGCTCACCGACGCCATCATCGGCATGCAGGACATGGGGGCCGCGGGCATCACATGCAGTACCAGTGAGATGAGTGCCAAGGGCGGGGCAGGAATGGACGTGTTCCTCGATCGCGTACCCACGCGCCAGCAGGGAATGCGCGCATGGGAGATCCTCCTCAGTGAAAGTCAGGAGCGTATGCTCGTGGTCGTGAAGAAGGGGCGCGAAGCAGAGGTACAAGCCATTTTCGACAAATGGGACCTCAACTGCGTTGAGATCGGCACTGTGACACAGGGTGGTGCCATTCGTTTTTTCATGAACGACCAACTTGTCGCCGAGGTGCCAGCCGAGAGCCTGGTACTTGGCGGTGGTGCGCCGGTCTATGAACGAGAACAACGCGAGCCCGCCTACATCGCAGAGAACAAGAAGTTTTCCATCGCTGACGTACCTGAACCCGATGATCTGCGCGCCGTGGCCTACGACCTGCTTGCAAGTCCCAACATCGCCAGCAAACGCTGGGTCAGCGAACAATACGATTCGATGGTCCGCACGAACAACATGAGCACCAATGCTCCTAGTGATGCGGGCCTCGTGCTGGTGAAGGAGACGGGTAAAGGACTAGCGGTCACGGTGGACTGCAATGGACGTTACGTACATGCGGACCCCTATGTGGGTGCCATGATCGCTGTCAGCGAAGCAGCGCGCAATATCGCGTGTACCGGTGGCGAGCCTTGTGGGGTCACGAACTGCCTGAACTTCGGGAATCCCTACGACCCCGAAGTATATTGGCAATTCGCCCAAGTGATCAAAGGCATGGGCGACGCCTGCCGCGCCTTCGATACACCGGTCACCGGAGGCAATGTGAGCTTCTACAACCACACGGTCACCGAGAACCGCAACATCCCGGTCTTCCCCACACCCACGATCGGCATGGTGGGCATCGTACCTGATGTGACGAAACGCATGAGCCTCGATTTCAAGGCCAAGGGCGACCTGATATTCTTGGTGGGCAGATGTGTGGAGGATATCGCCAGCAGTGAATACCTCGTGCGCCATCATCAGATGGATCGATCTCCGGCTCCATACTTCGACCTGGATGAAGAGCGTCGACTGCATACCATGATGCTCATGCTCATCCGTCAGGCCATCATCAACGCTGCCCATGATGTGAGCGATGGTGGCCTATGGACCACCTTGGTCGAAATGGGATTGCCCCGCGGATTGGGCTTCGATGTCGTGACGGACAGTGAGATACGGCCGGACGCATTCCTGTTCGGAGAATCGCAGGGTCGCGTGGTGGTCACGGTGAACGAGGACACGGAGAACGAATTCCTCGATCTGATGCGGGCCAGTCGGGTGCCATTCATCCTACTAGGACATGTTACCAAGGGGAAACTGGTGGTCGACGATGAACCTTTTGGGTTTATCGAGGATGCCCGGAAGACCTACGAGGGTTCCATTCCGCGGATCATGAGCGAACAATAGGAGTGGGATCGATCTCCAGGTGTTCGCACTGGACCGATCCTGTATGCACGACAGATGACCATCCTAGTCACATGGCACAACCATCGACCATTGGCAAGCTACCCGCTGTGGGCGACATCGCTCCGCAGCTTCGTTTTGTAAGACAGGACAGGAGCAACGCGGAACTGTTCGAATTACGGGGACAGGTTGTGCTGTTATTGTCCGTTCCCAGTCTGGACACGAGCACGTGTGCCACCGAAGCACGCATGTTCAACAAGCTTGCGGCAGGCCTGGGTGCGCAGGTGTTGGTCATGAGCATGGACCTTCCTTTCGCCATGAAGCGCTTCTGTGAGACGGAGGGGATCGCCAACATACACACGGGCAGCGATTTCCGCTTCCGCGATCTGTCTGAGAAATGGGGCGCGGCGATAGCAGAAGGCCCGTTACAGGGAGTGCATTGTCGTGCGGTCTGGGTGATCGATCTGGAGGGTGTGATCCGATACCATGAACTGACAGCAGAGCTGGCTAGTGAGCCGGATTACGACGCGGCCCTTCAAGCGGTCAAGAGTTTGCTCGAACGCGTCAGTTCTTGAGCCCCTCGCTCCGCTGTCCGAGCACCCGGTCCATAACGGCCAGCGTCAGCAGGCATACGGATACACAGATGACCCACAAGGACCAGCTCCCTTGGGGTATCGTAGCGCGCTCCACTACTTCGTCCACCCAGGAACCGAGGCCGGACCCTGAGCCGCTGCTCGTTGTGCCGATGAGCATCAACATGCCAACCAGTGCGAAGGCGCAGAGTGCGATCACCAACCATGTCCTTTTCCCGATCAGCGGCTTCACCTCCGTGGAGCGTACCAGCGGTGTGACAGCCACACGCGCCATGATGCGATCCGCCAGGTTCGTCCGTGGCACGCATTGACCGGCCTTACGGAACAAGTTGTCCAGATCGTGATCGTTCAGTTCAGGCATGCTCCAAAAGTAGATCGTGTGCTTCCGCGCCAAGCTCCTTGTTCAGCACCTCGAGTAATTTCTTACGAGCCCGGTGCAATTTCACTTTCACATTGGACGCCCCGAGTCCGGTGACGGTTACGATCTCTTCCACGCTCAGTTCGTCAAGGTGGAAGAAGGAGAGGATGGCCGAATCCTCGGGGGAAAGGCAGGCCAGTGCCTTCCCGAGGTGGTGGGCGGCCTCATTCCGCCGCAGTTCATCCACATGCTCCGCCTTGGGATGATGGTGCATGTCGTCCAAGGAGCTGCTCTCCATCCTGCGGTTCCGACCATGGGAGACGGCTGTGCGATAGGCGATGCTGTACAACCACGTGGAGAATTTCGCCTGCCCGTTGTAGGAGGCCAGGTGCTGATAGGCCTTCACGAAGGCATCCTGGGTGGCTTCTTCGGCATCCTCCGTGCTCCGGAGCACGCGATGGCACACCGTGTACACCATGTGCTCATAGGTGCGCACCACCTCCGCATAGGCTCGGCTGTCGCCGGACAGGATAAGGGGGATCAATGCGGTGATGTCCATGTGCGGAGCGGCAATGGGACGCTGTGTGATGGGGCACTGGTTACAAAGCTGGGTTTTAGGGTGGGGCATTCCATCCGTTCCGGGATGAACGGCCGATCATTCGGGACCATCGGCACGTCGCCCCTTACGGTCCGGTTGTAACCAGGGGGCCAAAGGGTGCGTCAGATGCCGGGACAGGGTACTTCAACCTTCCCTGTCGCAACGTTCAACAGCACGCAAACAGCAAATCACATGGATATCACAGGCGCCATAGCGATCATCTTCTTCTTCGGGAGTGTGTTCGGCATCCTCTACATCTACTTCTCAACCCGTCACAGGGAACGCATGAACATGATCGACAAGGGCCTCGCACCCGGCTTGCACCGCCCCATGACGGATCATCTCCGAACGCTCAAGAACGGTATGGTACTGATCGGTCTTGGGGCCGGGATGCTGGCCGGTCACCTGTTCAGCCAGGCCACGTTCGTTCCCGGGAATGACAATCCTCTCCCTTACGTGGTCGGAATGTCGATCTTCGGTGGATTGTCCATGGTCCTGTTCTACACGTTTTTCGGACGTAAGCAGCAAGGGTAGAACATACCCTTCTGGTGCCTGACCAAGTGGAACGATGAAGTGCCCTACTTTCGCGTACCCGCTTCACGTTCCCAATGTGGCCCAAGCTATTACGTATCCTACGCTGGTCTGGAGCAGCTCTGGCGTGGGCCCTGATCGTATGTGTGCTCTGGGTAGGTCTGCTCGGTCTCGTGGACCCACCGGTCACTTGGGTGATGGTGGAGCAAGCGAATGAGCAGGACACGTTCATACGTGAGGTGATCGATCTCTCAGAAGTGGCGCGCGTCATGCCCCTTTCGGTCATGGCTTCGGAGGATCAACGGTTCATGTTCCATTCCGGCTTTTCCTGGGAGGCTATGAGGAAGGCCATGGACCGCAACAAGAAAGGGAAACGGATACGCGGTGGGAGCACCATAAGTCAGCAGACCGCGAAGAACGTGTTCCTCTGGCCCGGTCGGACCTATGTGCGGAAGGGCCTGGAAGCGGGGTTCACCTTGCTGATAGAACTGCTTTGGACCAAGGAGCGTATCCTGGAGGTGTATCTCAATGTCGCTGAGATGGGGAAGGGTGTTTTCGGTGTGGAGGCCGCAGCACAACATTGCTTTGGTCGACCGGCAAGCCGATTGACAGCCGCACAGGCTGCCCTTATCACATCCACACTTCCCGCACCGCGACGCTTCAATTGCGAGAGACCTTCGGGCTATCTTGCTGGGAGGCAACAATGGGTGCTTCGCCAGATGAGGAACATAGGCGATGTGCTGGACCCTGAAGTGCGCGCGGGTCGTGAGCGGAAGATCGAAGAGGAGGAGCGTCGAAAGGAGGAACGGGAGGCCCGTAATGCCGCCCGGAAGGCGAAGCGCTAGGCTTTCGATATTTCCACCTGCGTGGGATATGCGAACTCGATCCCTTCCTGGGCGAACCGGCGAAGGACCTCCAAGTGGATCATCGTCTGAGTTCCGAAGATATCAGCATCCTTTCGGATGTGGTATACGAACAGGAGATCGAGCGAATACGCATTGAACGCTACGAAGCTTGTCACACGTTCCGGTCGCAGTACGTCTTGGTGTTCATCCACGATGTGGCCAAGGACCTCGATGGCCCGTTCGATCCGATCCGGGCCGGTTTCATAGATCAATCCTAGTTCATGTCGGACCCGACGGGCATGTTCGTCGGATACGTTCTCCAGCACCGAATCAGTGAACTTGTGGTTGGGAACCACTACCACAGGACCCGCTAGGGTGCGGATGCGTGTGCTACGCAATCCCACCTCCTCGACCATGCCATCGTGCTCCTGCACCCGGATGCGATCGCCTACACGGAATGGTTTGTCCGCGAATACGGTGATGCCACCGAAGATGTTGGCGACGGAATCCTTGGCAGCCATCGCCAATGCCAATCCACCGATGCCGATGCCAGCCAACAACGCGGCCACGTCATACCCTGCATTGTTCAACGCCATCACCAGGCCCAATACCCACACCAATACCTTGACCGAGCTTCGCACGACGGGCACGAGCTGCTCATCCATCACCACGGTTTCCTTGAGCGCGGCCTTGGGCACCAGGTATTCCTGGATCATGGTATCCAGGAAACGCACCACCAACCACGTCAACGTCAACGCCAAACCGACCCTGAAGACCCGGTCCGCCCATAGCTCCGCTCTGGGGGGGACCTCCAATTGGTTGTAGCCCAAATAAAGGCCGAACAGGGTGATGAGGACCACCAAGGGGCCACGTAGGGTAGTGATGAGCACATCGTCCAAGCGCGTTCTTGTGCGTGCGGCCATCTTCCTAAGCACATTGGCGGAAGCCCAATAGAGCGACCTGCCCAGGATCCATCCAGCGAATGCTATCGTCAGCGCCAAGGCCCATTTTTCCAAGCTGTTGTTCCAAATATGACGTTCCCAGACAGGTAGCATGAAGGAGGATACTTTTGATGGGTCGGCCATCACGATGATGTGGTGTGAAAAGGCAGCGCATCAAAGTTAGTTCCACCTCATGAGCATGAATGATCGTATGACTAGTACACCAGGGATCGTGATCGTCACCGGTGCAGCACGCGGTATCGGTAGGGCCATTGTTCTTTCGCTTGTGCGGGAGCATGGCTGTACGGTTCTGGCAGTGTCCCGCAATGAAATGGCATTGGCTGCCCTCCGTGAGGAATGTTCCGGTGGACCGGGATCCCTTCAGGTGTTCGTGCAGGATTTGGGTGCCTTGGATGCTGCACAACGACTTCAAGCGATCGTAGGTGGGCGCAGGGTACGCGCAATGGTGCACAACGCGGGTGTGCTCCATCACCGGCCCATGGGTGAGCATGCACGGCATGAGTTGCTTCATCTGTACACGGTGAATGTGCTGGCCCCGCTGGAATTGACACAGGCATTGGTGAGCGAACTTTCAGGGGACCCTCCAGGACACGTGGTACACATCGGGAGCATGGGCGGGTTCCAGGACAGCGCGAAGTTCCCTGGCTTGGTGGCCTACAGTTCCAGCAAGGCAGCATTGGCCTGTATGGCGCAATGCCTGGCCGAGGAGTTCAAGGAAGTAGGCATTCGTTGCAACTGCTTGGCGCTTGGGGCTGTGAACACCGAGATGCTTCGAGCTGCTTTCCCTGGTTACTTGGCTCCTGTGACCGCGGAAGATATGGGCGCATATGTTGCCACCTTTGCGTTGGAAGGGCATAAGTTGTTCAATGGCAAGGTATTACCTCTGGCATTGAGCACCCCTTAGGTTGGTCTCGATAAAAATTTCACCATCAAGTGTTGCACGTGTGTTAGATCCACGTACATTTGCAGCCGCTTTCGGAAAAACGTTCTTTGAAGCGCCGGTCGGGAGGGTAGTGAGAGGAGAAGGAGTGAGGGTTGAAAAAAGTTTTTCAACAGACGCTTGCAGATATCAAGAGAAGCACTACTTTTGCCGTCCCAATCGAGAGAACGAAAGTTCTTGAGGTGGCGTAACAAGACTGAATACGACCGGAAAACAGGCTTCGGCCTGAGTACCGATACAGTTCTTTGACTTATTGTCCAATCTGAGAACAGCAGGTGTCCTTGTGATCGACAGATCAACATGAGAGACCTCGTCAACGAACCAGATCAAACAAACATTTACAATGGAGAGTTTGATCCTGGCTCAGGATGAACGCTAGCGGCAGGCTTAACACATGCAAGTCGAGGGGCAGCACGATGTAGCAATACATGGGTGGCGACCGGCGCACGGGTGCGTAACACGTATGGAATCTGCCCTTTACTGGGGGATAGCCCGGAGAAATCCGGATTAATACCCCATAACATGCTTGGTGGCATCACCAGGCATTAAAAGCTCCGGCGGTAAAGGATGACCATGCGCACGATTAGCTAGTTGGTGAGGTAACGGCTCACCAAGGCTACGATCGTTAGGGGGCCTGAGAGGGTTATCCCCCACACTGGTACTGAGACACGGACCAGACTCCTACGGGAGGCAG
>Ga0116157_10000451_pt1 | contig 42480 bp, 35 predicted proteins | sample AD_UKC048_MetaG_FD_89882 | JGI IMG/M metagenome (GOLD analysis project Ga0116157, IMG submission 89882) | Active sludge microbial communities of municipal wastewater-treating anaerobic digesters from USA - AD_UKC048_MetaG | ecosystem: Engineered > Bioreactor > Anaerobic > Digestate | place: USA... | reverse complement strand
TTTTTGCAGCAAAGCGGCAGACAAAGCGCCCGTCTTCGTTGACGAAGCTTACCTCGACTACCTCGAAAACCCCATGGCTTCCAGCATGGTGGATTTGGTGGCCAAGGGCAAAAACGTGATTGTGGCGCGCACCTTCAGCAAAATCCACGGCATGGCCGGATTGCGCATTGGCTACATCGTGGCATTGCCCAAAACTTTGGAAAAAATTGACTCCATGGTGCGCGGCAATATGGGCATGTGCATCACTTCCGTGATGGGCGCCATTGCCAGCATGGAAGATAAAGAATTCCACGAGCGCTCGCGGAAATTAACCACTGAAGGCCGTGAGTATGTATGTAACGAGCTCAAAAAACAGGGCTTCAACTACGTTCCATCTTACACCAGTTTCATTCTTTTCCCCATCGAAATGAATGGCAAGGAGTTTTTGAAAAAAATGATGGAATCCGGGGTGGCCGTTCGTTCTTTTGAGATCGACGCCAAAACGTATTGCCGGGTGAGTGTAGGTTTGCCAGACGAACTGAAACTCTTTACCGAAAGTCTGAAAAAAGTATTGGCATAATCAAAGTGGCTTGCTGCATTCGCGTGTAGCAAGCCCTGTACTTTTAGCACATGAACATTGCATTGCAAAAGGCCATCGCACTATTGGCTTTGATTGCCATCGGGATACTTTTGAAACCCAAAATCAAAAGTAAAGAACAAGCCGACGGCATCAAAGCAATCATCCTGAGCCTGGCCTTGCCCGCTACCATCTTTATTGCTTTGCTCAAAACGGAAGTACGTGTTGAGTTGATCAGTTTGCCCATTTTGGCCCTGGTTTTTAATGTACTACTTTTTGGTTTGAGCCATCTGTTGCTTCCCTTCATGGGCATTGCTCGGGGCACTCCAGAGTTTCGGAGCCTGCTGATGATGATTCCTTCACTTGCACCGGGACTTTCCTGTTTCCCCATTTTGGCCGAATACCAGGGCGATCAGGCAGTGGCCTGGGCAGCTTTGGGCGATTTGGGCAACAAGGTATTTGTGCTCATTGTCCTCTATTTGCTGGCCATGCGTTGGTACTACCGCTTTTTTCCGAGTGAAAATGTATCAACTGCTGCCAAGGTCAAAGATCTCTTGTTGACTTTGATCCGTGAGCCCGTCAACCTGGTGATTGTGGTGGCCATGATTTGCCTGAGTATGGGCTGGCATCTGCAAAATTTACCAGCCTTCCTGCAAGACGTTGTCCTCAAAATTGGGGCCATCATGACGCCGCTGGTGCTCTTGTTCATCGGCATTTCGGTACAGCCGCATTGGTCGGAGTTGCGTTTGATTGGGGGAATTTTATTTCTCCGTGCGGGTCTAACCTTGCTGATCAGTGGGATTTTTTTGAGCCTGGTGCCCAATTTAAGCCCTGCTGCTGCGATCCTCGCTGTGGTTTTTCCACAAAGTGCGGTGAGTTTTTGGCCTTTTGCCCACATTGCCGCCGTGCATACGTTGGAAGGGGATAAAACGGGCAGTCCAAAGATTTTTAATCCCGGCCTGGCCTTGAATTTTATTGCCCTATCCTTGCCTTTTTCCACCCTCTTGATTTTGTCTATTTGTACCATTGGGGTACCGGCCACCCGCCCGATTACGCTAGGCTTGGCGGGTTTGATCATGGTAACCCTGGCTTTGCTGCCCCCACTGTTGCGGCGGGTACGTTTGCCCAAAATGGAAAAGGAGGTAGAGATGATGGTGGAAAACTAAAGGTAGGGCTACAAAAAAATTATGCTCCAAAGTCTTTAATCCCAGAACATTGGAAAGAAAGTCGATTATTTTTAGCATTTTTTTGCCCAAATACTTGTTTTTTTCCTCCTCGCGCATTTATCTTTGCGCACGCTCAGAAACAAAATGCTTCGGCACAACTTTCCAAGCAACGCACCCACACACTAACCCACACCCCACACCCACACACATTCTTGCGGATGTAGCTCAGTTGGTAGAGCGCAACCTTGCCAAGGTTGAGGTCGCAGGTTCGAATCTTGTTATCCGCTCCATACGGAAGTTAGAAATTGAGTTTTCTGGCTTCCGTTTTTTTGTTTCGACTCACGTGTGAATAATGAAATAAATTAATTATTGATTCCTGTACTATAAGTATTCGCTTGTTAATTTGGGTCTTACCTTTTCTTCTTCCTACATTTGTTGACCTACAACCACCACCATCATGAGAGCAACCATCCTTTTCCTCTTCCTGAGCATCCAGTTATTTGCCCAAAAAACAAATGTCCTCCCCCGCAGCACCCCTGAGGCCGAAGGCGTTTCCTCTCAGGGCATCCTCGATTTTTTGGACGCAGCCGCGAAAAGCAACCACGAGTTCCACAGCATCATGATCCTGCGCCACGGCAAAGTCATCGCCGAGGGCTGGTGGAATCCATACCGTCGCGACCTCAAACACACCATGTATTCGGTCAGCAAAAGTTTTACGGCTACGGCAGTGGGTTTTGCGGTAGCCGAAAAACGGCTCACGGTAAACGATAAAGTCATTTCTTTTTTTCCGGATGATTTACCCGCCAATGTCAGCCCCAATCTGGCTGAACTGCGCATCAAAGACTTGTTGAGCATGAGTGTAGGCCACCAACGAGACCCCACCGGGCCCGTCGTGGTGGAAAAAAACTGGGTGGAGGCTTTTTTACAAATGCCCATCCCGCACCAGCCCGGCACCAAGTTTGTGTACAACTCGGCGGCGACCTTTATGCTTTCGGCGATTGTACAAAAAGTCACCGGCCAAAAAATCATGGATTACCTGAAACCCCGCCTCTTTGACCCACTGGGCATCGAGGGCATCGATTGGGAAGTCAATCCGCAGGGCATCAATGTGGGAGGCTGGGGCTTGCGGCTCAAAACCGAAGACATGGCCAGGTTCGGCCAGTTGTTCCTGCAAAAAGGCATGTGGCAAGGCAAACAAATTTTACCCGCCGCCTGGGTAGAAGAAGCCTCTACCATGAAAATCATGCAAGATCCCTTGGCACCACAATCCCGCAAAGACTCCAGCGACTGGCTGCAGGGTTATGGCTACCAAATGTGGCGCAGCAGACACAATTCCTACCGCGGTGATGGCGCCTTTGGCCAATACATTCTGGTCCTACCCGAACAGGACGCGGTGATCATCACGACCTCGGAAACTGCCGATTTGCAGGGAGCACTCAATTTGATTTGGAAGCACCTGTTGCCCGCTTTTCATGCCAAAAAACTCCCCTCCGAGCCCAAACAGCGGATGGACTTGGGCTTAAAACTTGCCAAAGTTGCCTTACCACTGCCCGCCAAAAATACCATTCCAGCACGACAAGCTACGCTGGATGGCCGCACTTTTGGGGTCATTACGGCGGAAAAAACCCTGGAACGGGTGCGTTTTGACTTCATCAAAGACGTATGTTACCTGACGCTGCATACCGATTCCACGGAACACCGCATCCCTTTCGGCTATGGCAAATGGGAAATGAGTACCACCAGCAAAATGGGTCCTTATCTCGTAGCCGGGGCGCAATCGAACCGGGTGGGCATTGGCCCTTTCAAAGTGGCAGGCGCGTACACCTGGAAAGACGAAAAAACGCTGGAATTGACCCTGCGTTACCTCGAAAGTCCGCATACTGAAACAATAGTGTGCAGCTTTGACGGCGATTATATTTCGCTGGATTTTCAAAATCTCCTCAACCGCAACAGCAAAAGGGCCATCATCAAAGGAGTATTGAGCCCCAATCTCAACAACCCACCCCGTCTGATCATCCGCGGCGACGATATGGGCTATTCGCATTCGGGTAACGAGGCTTTGATCAAAAGTTACCAGGAAGGCATCGAAACCTCGATCGAAGTCATTGTGCCTTCCCCCTGGTTCCCTGAAGCGGTAAAAATGCTGGCGCAAAACCCGGGCATCGATGTAGGCCTGCACTTTGCCATCACCAGCGAGTGGGACAACATCAAGTGGCGGCCCCTGACCGATTGCCCCAGCATCCGCAACGCCGACGGGTATTTTTACCCAATGATTTACCCCAATAGCCACTATCCCAATCAATCGGTGATGACCAATGCCTGGAAAATTGAGGATATCGAAAAAGAACTGCGGGCACAGCTTGACCTGGCCTTGAAATACATCCCTCGCCTCAGCCACGTTTCAGGGCACATGAACAGCACCGCTTTTGCACCCGAAGTAAAAGCGATGGCCCGCAAAGTGGCCGCCGAATACAAAATTCCTATGGTGGACGTGGATTCCGCCAATGATTTTAAGATCAGCTACACAGGTTACGATTCCAGAAACAAAACCACCGAGGAGAGAATCCAGGGGTTCATTGACATGCTGGACAAATTGGAGACGGGCAAAACCTACGTTTTTGTTGAACATCCAGGCCTCGACAATGCGGAGTTGCGCGCCATATCCCACATCGGTTACGAAGACGTAGCGGAGGGCCGCCAGGACGTGACCACCATTTTTACCAGCGAAAAAGTGAAAGAAGCACTCGTGCGGAAGGGGATAAAACTGGTGAGTTATCGCGAGGTAATCAAGGAGATGAAGCAATGAAAATGTATTATCAGCACTTGTTTTATCTATTGTTTCTTTGTAGCGGGTTATCCCTAAGCGCTCAGGTTCCTCATGCCAGTGAGATCAATACGGGTATCCGCTCCCGTGACAATACGGCTCCGGTTGGATCCCTAGATCCAAAATGGGTTGTAGCTTATGGCGACAGCATTAAGCCCAATACTGCTTTTGAGCCCGCAAAAGTGGTGGGTACTTGTGACGTCAGTTGGTCTAGCCCGCCTTCCTTCAATGCCAACTGGATTACCTACGATTTTGGCAAGGACTGTGAGCACCTCGCTTTTGGTTGTATAGATTTGTACTTCCGCCGGGAAATCGTGTTGCCTGCCACCGATGAATGTGGCGTTCCCATCCAGCAGAGCTATTGCCTCAACATGGATTTTCGGGCCGACAATAACATCTACGCGGTAAGTGTCAATGGGGTCATGAATTACCGGCACAGTGCCCCTGGCGATCCGTACAAGTACAATGGCACAAAAAACACGGTGCGCGTCAACATCTGCAACGGTTGGGCACCGGGCAGCAATACGTTGATGGTGCATACCAAAAGTTGCCCCACCTTGGCTGGTTTTTTGGCCGAGGGTGTTCCCGAACCCGTCCGACCAACCACCTTTTTGGGCAAAGACACCGTCCTTTGTAGTGGTTCGACTTTTGTGCTAAAAAGCCCCTGGGACAATACCCTTTGGTTTGATGAAACAACGGCAAAAGCCAAAACCATCAGCAAAGATGGCAACTATTGGGCCAGCTACCGCGATCTAGATGGCTGTATTGTAACGGATACCATTGCGGTGCGTTTTGGACTAAAATCTTTTATCCCCAATGCTTTTAGTCCCAATGGTGACAACAGTAACGATTGTTTTACGCCGTTTTTTTCACACCTGGATTTTGTAAGCTACGAATTTAGAATCTTTGATCGATTGGGAAATCAAGTCTTTACGTCCAATGATCCCCAAGTTTGTTGGGATGGCTACAGCCGTGAAAAACCCTGCGCGGAAGGGATTTATGTGTATGCCCTGATCTTTCAAACCGGGGAATGTGAAAGCACGGTGTTAAAAGGTGATTTGACGCTGATGCGGTGAACTACGCCTGCGCTTGCAGATTATGGGGCGGTTACGGAACTTTTTACGCGGTATCGGTTTAATGGTAAAGCATGTACAAATAAAAATTCGCGACCCCATGAAATCCATCACCTTTCCTGAACCCGTTCTTTTCCTGGAATTTTTTGTCCGGGAAGTCACCTATTATGGCCCGGACCAATCGGCAAAATTCCCGGCTGGAACGCTGTTTTATACCGGAGAAAGTACCGCCACGGCAGGCCATCTATCCAGTTCCGGCGAACGTAGTTTCTGGCAATCGCCCCAAATTATTCTCCCCCGACAAAACAGCTTTGGTTTTTTTGAGGACAAACCCTGTGTGTTGGCGACGCAAAAAAAGTATTTGCTGGAATTTTTAGAAAACAACCCCTTGGATGCTTTGCTTTGTATTGGCCATGAAGCCTGGCAAAACGAAGGCTGGGTTCGCGAGAGAGAACGTGAAGCCTACACTTGTCGGTACCCAGATTTTGCACGTTGTGCAGATGTAGCCGACTGTGCTCCATTCCGTTTCAACGTTTGGCTCCAGGATGAAGAAGGTACCCTGTTGACGGATTTTCCGGGATCAGAAGTCCGCCAAATCCTGGAAGTGGGCAGCACTTATTTGTTTCTGGCCCGTCAGGAACAGTATGTGGAGAATGGATCCTGGGTGAACATCACGCCCAACCGCAACTTGTGCCTTTTTGTAAAAAACCACGGTTTGCATGAGCAGATCAGTCTGGTTTCAGTAAGTGAATTTGCAGCCTATGATGTGGCCGATTTGTGCAAAGCGCCTTATAAGTTGAGGGATCATCGGAAAAGTCGGTTTAAGTATTTGTTGGGGTAAGGATATACGAAAACAGACAACAAATTAGACATCATTAGAATGACTTCAGCACTAAAAACCGCTATTGAAAGTCTATACTCGACTTTTTCGCACTATCCACGCAACTTGACCCTGGATGGCTGCCCTTGCTGTGCCACAGGAGAACATAGAGCAAAATTTCATGTCAAAACACTACGGGCTTTGAAAGCGGAGGATCTGGCCCCATATGTGATGAAAGCAGTATTGAGCTGGGGAAAAGTAGAAGATTTTAAACACTTTTTGCCTCGACTTTTAGAACTAATCAACTTGAGGAAAACTCAAAAAATCAACTAACCATGACCCGTAAAATCAACTCTTACGACTCATTAATGTTCCTCGTCAATCAAGACGAAAGTGATCATCCACTTAAAGACATTGCCCTACTTTTTGGAAGTGCCCTGATAGACTGGCCGACCGACAATAGCCAAGATATTGTTAAATGCATCCAGGAATTTAAGGACTACTTTGGTGACCCTATGCCCTTTGTGGATAGTAGGAGCATCAATAGGATAAAAGTGGAGGGGTGGTGGCAAGAAGAAGCAGGAGCATCTTTAAGGCAAATGATTGATCTTTCCATCAAACATTTCGGTGCCGCAGATTTTGACGCCATCGTTGACCGGATACTCAGCTATTATGAGCAAAAATTCTTGCTGACCAGCAAACAAGAACCAATCAGGAGGACCGGTTATGCTCGTTTCAAACTCTCTTCAAGCATCCTGAGCGAAGCGGATTTTATGCATTGGCTCGGACTGGAACCCGACGAATTCGGCGATACCTATAATACCGAGATCAACGGCACAAAAACGACCGTTTGGAGAATCCGCACCCCGATAACTCAAAATTCCGTTTCAGCCACCCAGGTTCGAAGCATCGTGAACCGCCTGATCCCCATTAAAGACCGCTTGATTGCCATAAAACAAGCCGATCCCGATTTGTTCTGTGAGCTGGACGCGATACTTTGGAGCAATCCCCTGGATTTGTACGTCGATTTGGACAACGAAACGCTGCTGTTCCTTGGTGAAATCGGGGTACATTTTCGCAGTATAATGTTCACTATTTAAGATTTTGTCTAAACCTAAAATTCACACGCGTTAAATTTTGAATTTTGCGAATTTTATGCTACATTCACCGGCGAACACCGTACATTTTTTTTTATTTTGGTTAAAATACCCAATAAAAAAATAAAATGAATCAAACCCTATCACAACCCAATGCAACACTATTCAACTCAGTCATCCTACAACCTCCGTTCTGAGGCAATGCCTGTACTCATTCTTTTTACTTGCTTTTTGAGCCTATTCATGGTTGCGGGAATAGCCGTACAATTCATTGACATTCCCAAAGATGAGGCACCAGGTTTAAAGCAGATCGGACTCGTATTTGTAGCTGTGCCCCTCCTTTTTTTCCTACTAATTTGGCGCGGGTATCTCCGCATCCGCATCAGTGATGGAAACGTGTTCATGCGTGGATTTTTCCAGCACTATATCTTTTCCATCGATCAAATCCGGGCTTATACCACCAGCCTTTCTTACGACGACAAGAACAACCAGTTTGAATACCTGTATCTCAGTTTAAAAGACGGACAATTCATCACCCTTTATTTACCCCATTACCACAACTGGGCCATCATCAAAGGAACCTTCACCCATGGGGTACACCGCGATGAGGCATTGATAGAACTGGGTGACAAATACTTCAAATGGTTGGAGTTTGTCAGCGCTGGTGCGGTGATTCTGGTGGCTGTGGGGATTTGTTTTTTGACAGTACAATCCCCAGATTACCAGGAAGATCCTTTTAAGTTCAACCTGATGTTTGGGTGCGGTGCAATCGTGTTGATCGCTTTCGCAGCCTGGAAATACTGGGAATACACCCAAATGCCTCCGAAATAAAATTAAACAAGTACGCAATCTCCGAAATGCTGTATTCCGTGTGCAACAAATGCTTTTCCACGTCGAGGATAAGTAACTGATTCACCGCCTGTAGCGAAGCATTTTTTCACCACAGATTATTCAGATTTACACAAATAATGAGCTGTTTTGCATGAAATCTGTGTAAATCTGTGTAATCTGTGGTGAAATTATCGTGTCGCCTGAGGCGATGTTTTTGTTTGTCAACACCTACATCATGCACCACCACACCCGAATTGGCATCATCGGAGCGGGCCCTGCTGGCCTCACCCTCGCTCTCTTGCTGCAACGCAGCGGCATCCCCTGTGTCATTTTGGAAAACCGTAGCCGCGACTACGTGGAAAACCGAGTACGAGCAGGTCTTTTGGAGCAAAATACGGTTGATCTCCTTAGAGAATTGGGGGCAGGCGCACGACTAAACGCCGAAGGTCTGGAGCACCACGGGGTTATCCTGTCTTTTAATGGAACTCGCATACGAGTACCTTTTGATGAACTGACGGGCGGAAGGCGCATCACCATCTATGGCCAACAGGAGGTAGTCAAAGACCTGATCGCCGCCGTGCTCAGCAAAGGTATCGATATTCATTTCGAAGCCGAAGCGACCGCTATTGAGGGAATTGAGCGCACTCAACCCTCCATTCATTTCACCCAAAATGGCGAATCCCATACCCTGAGCTGCGATTTTGTAGCGGGTTGTGACGGTTTTCATGGCATCTCGCGCAAAACCATGCCCGCCAGTTCTTACCGCGAATTTCGCCATGAATATCCTTTCAGTTGGCTGGGTATCCTGGCCAATGTGGCTCCTTCATCTGAAGAGTTGATCTACGCTTACCACGAGCGAGGGTTTGCCTTGCACAGCCTGCGATCCAATGCTGTAAGTCGCTTGTACATTCAGGTCGATAATGAGGATAAAATTGAAGCTTGGCCCGATGAGCGCATTTGGGAAGAGCTCTCCATTCGCCTGGGTACCGAAGGATGGAGTCTGCAACGTGGGTCTATTTTTGAAAAGTCCATCACCCCCATGCGCAGTTTTATGATCGACAACATGCAGCATGGGCGACTCTTCCTCGCGGGTGATGCTGCGCATATCGTGCCTCCCACAGGTGGAAAGGGTTTGAACCTGGCTGTGGCAGATATTCGTTGGTTGGCAGAGGCTTTGATCTATTTTTATGACACCCAACAAAACGACCTGTTGGATCAATACTCATCCAATTGTCTACGCCGCATCTGGCGCGCTCAGGATTTTTCCAACTTCATGACCCGCCTGTTCCACAAGCAAGCCGAACATGGTTCTTATGAAAACTTGCTACAAAAAGCTAAATTTGACTACATCGGCAGTTCACAGGCACAAGCCACGACGATTGCTGAAAATTATGTAGGTTTAAAACACATTTGACCATGAGTTGGACCATTTTGCAAGGCATCCCCATTCATTACGCGTACCTCGACCGCCAAAGTCCGCGCACCTTTGTATTCATCAATTCCCTGGGCACCGATTTTCGGATTTGGGATGCAGTGGTGGACAAATTGAAAGACTACGGCAATATCCTGCGTTTTGATAAGCCGGGGCATGGGCTTTCGGGACTGCCCAGCAAACCCTTTAAGATTCAGGACTACGCGGAACTCACCCTGGAGCTGATGGATTTTTTACAAATCGAAAGGGCGGTTGTCGTCGGACTTTCCATCGGTGGCATCATTGCGCAATACCTGGGCGTACATCATCCCCTCCGCATCGAAAAGCTGATCTTGAGCAACACTGCCCCCAAAATTGGCAGCACCGAAACCTGGAATGCCCGCATCGAAAAAGTCCGCAACGAAGGCATCGAGAGCATCGCCGACATGGTCATGAAGGTGTGGTTTTCGGAACAATTCCATCGTGAACGAAGTGCAGAACTGCTGGGCTATCGCAACATGCTGGCCAACTCACCTTTGGAAGGTTACCTGATGGCTTGTGCCGCCATTCGGGACAATGATTTGAGCGCAGAAATTACCCAAATCCAATTGCCTTGCTTGTGTTTTGGCGGCACCGCAGATGGTTCTACACCGCCAGTTTTGGTGGAAAGTATGGCCAATGCCATTCCCGATGCACAATTTGTGCTGATTTCGGACGTCGGGCATATCCCCTGCGTGGAAGCGCCCCATAAAATCGTGCATGAAATTCTGGATTTCGTGGTGTATTCTGATACAAAATCCCTGTACCAAAAAGGGATGATCACGCGACGATCCGTACTCGGCGATGCGCATGTGGATCGGGCCGAAGCCAACAAAACCGAGTTCGACCGCACTTTTCAGGAATACATCACCAACAATGCCTGGGGTGCCATTTGGTCGCGACCAGGTTTGACCAAACGCGAACGGAGCATGCTGACCATTGCGGTTTTGGCCACTTTGGGGCAAGAAGAAGAACTGGCCATGCACCTGCGTGCCACAGCCAATACAGGCACTAGCCTGGAAGACATCAAAGAAACCCTGTTGCACATCGCCATTTATGCCGGAGTGCCCGTGAGCAATACCGCTTTTCGGGTGGCAAAGAAGATTTTTGAAAAAGAGTGATAAAAATTGCGTTTATGGAAAACAAACGAGACTGGAGCGTACACCCGCCCTATCTACATCCCGGTTACAAATCCACTGTGCTGAGGGCACCGAGTAAGCCCTTGATCCCGATCAAACATACCCTTTCTGAACGAGGCGGCCCGGTGTTTGGCATGGACAGCATCGGTGCCCTAGACAACGACCTCACAAAAAATGGGATCAAAAACGCGGAACCACTCGGCGAGCGCATCGTTGTAGCCGGGCGGGTCATTGATGAACTGGGGCAACCCGTGCGCAATACCCTCGTAGAGGTTTGGCAGGCCAACGCTGCCGGGCGTTACATCCACAAAGTAGACCAGCATGCAGCCCCCATCGACCCCAATTTCCTGGGTGGTGGCCGTTGTTTGACCGATGACGAAGGCTACTACAAGTTTTACACCATCAAGCCCGGTGCTTATCCCTGGGGCAATCACCCCAATGCCTGGCGGCCCAATCACATCCACTTTTCCTTGTTTGGGCGCAACATCACCACCCGCCTGGTTACCCAGATGTATTTCCCTGGCGATCCCCTTTTGCAATACGACCCAATTTACCTGGGGGTGCCGGAAAAAAGCCGGGAACTGTTGATTTCCAAGTTTACGCTGGATTTGACCGAGCCTGATTTTGCCCTTGGTTATCAATTCGACATTGTGCTGCGTGGGCACAACGAAACACCCTTTGAAAACAAATGACCATGGCCTTACAAACACCATCTCAAACAGTAGGGCCCTACTTTGCCTATGGCCTTACTGCCGCACAATACGGCTATGATTTTGACCAGATTGCCAATGATGTGCTCGTCCCTGATGACTTGCCAGGTGATCGGATTCACATTGTAGGTCGGGTATTTGATGGGCAAAACACCACTATCCCCGATGCCATGCTGGAATTGTGGCAACCCGACATCGAAGCCTTTGGCCGAATCGGAACGGGAACCGACCCCAAACACCGTTATCATTTTGAAACCATCAAACCTCAAAGTCACGATGGCCAGGCACCTCATTTGGTGCTCATAGTACTCATGCGGGGCCTACTGGTACATGCCTATACCCGGATTTACTTCTCGGATGAGGCGGCAACAAATGCGCAGGATGTCGTGTTGAACAGCGTACCCCAGGAGCGGCGTCATACCCTCATTGCTCAAAGGCATCAGGTCAATGGCCACACAGAGTATCATTTTGATATTTACATGCAAGGAGAATTGGAAACCGTATTTTTTGATGTATAGAAAATGGTTGAGAAGGTTGAGGAGTTGAGGAGGTTGAGGCTACCGCGAGCGACTTAGACAATAATTTTGTCAATATCACTTGCAGTAGCCTCAACTTCTCAACTCCTCAACTCCTCAACTTCCCTTGACTCACATGAAATCAGTCCCACAAATCACCCCCCAACAAGCTGCCGAACTCGTCAAAGACGGCGACACCATCCTCGGCGGCGGCTTCGGCATGACTGGCAACCCGGTGCACCTGATGCATGCCCTGGCTGAAACCAGCACCAAAAACCTGACCTTCATTGGCAACAATGTAGGGGAACCTGGCCTGGGTGGTGGCCGCTTGCTGCGCAATGGGCAACTCCGCAAAATGGTTGGTTCGTTTTTCACCTCCAATCCCGATGCGGTCAAAGCTGCACAATCCGGCGAGGTGGAATATGAACTGTTGCCCCAAGGCACCCTGGCTGAAGCCATTCGGGCGGGCGGTGCGGGTATTGGCGGTTTTTATACACCCAGTTCGGCGGGCACTGTCATTGCCAAAGGAAGACCAACCATGCGGATCAATGGCCAGGAACAGGTTTTTATCCCCGGCATTCGGGGCAATGTAGCCTTCATACGTGCCTGGAAAGCCGATACAGCGGGCAACCTTACTTACCGCATGACCGAGCAAAACTTCAACCGCGCCATGGCTACTGCGGCAGATATTGTGGTAGCGGAGGTAGAAGAAATTGTACCCGTAGGAACTTTGGATCCCAATATCATCCATACCCCTGGTTGTTTTGTCGATTACCTGGTGCAAGCCAATATTTCGCTGGATGTATTGGGGTCTTCAGCCTCGGTCACCGCAGCCAAAAAAGTGAGTGAAAGCCGTATGAACATGGCCAAACGCGCTTTTGCCGAACTGCAAAAAGGCGATGTAGTCAACCTCGGCATCGGCATCCCCACCCTGGTTGCCGATCTCATCAAGCCAGAGGATGGCATCATTCTGCATACCGAAAACGGCATGCTGGGCGTAGGTCCCTCCCCTGCCGACGGCGGCAGCGCGTTGGATTATCCGGTGAATGCGGGGAAAATTCCCGTAACTGCGCTGCCTGGCAGCAGCTATTTCGATAGCGCCGACAGTTTTGCCATGATTCGCGGTGGGCACGTAGATGTAGCCATCATGGGCGGCCTGGAAGTGGATGAAAAAGGTAATCTGGCCAATTGGGCGGTGCCTGGAAAACCGCTGCTGGGCGTTGGTGGAGCCATGGACCTAGCTTCCGGTGCCAAAAAACTCATCGTCACCCTGACCCACGCTGATCCGGATGGTACTTCCAAAATTGTACCCGAATGCACTTTGCCACTTACTGCCATCGGAGTAGTTGATGTAGTGATTACGGAGTTGGCAGTGTTTAAGTACCTGGAAGGGCAATTGGCCTTGGTTGAATTGATGCCTGGGGCAAGTTTGGAGGAGGTGAGGATGAAGACCAAGGCTAGATTTGTGGAGATATTGTAAAAATTTAGCACCCGCTAGCGGCGGACTTTTTCACCACAGATTTCACAGATTTTTATAACATAGACTAAAAATCTGTGAAATCTGTGGTGAATTTATCTTCATCAGATTTTTACGAAAATTGCAATTATCTTGTAATACCCGAATAAGCAACTCATGCAAACCTACATCATCGACGGTATCCGTACCCCCATCGGCAGTTTTGGCGGCAGTTTATCCAGCGTTCGTGCCGACGACCTGGCGGCACAGGTTCTGGCGGACTTGCTCCGCCGTAACCCCCAACTCGATCCCGCTACAATTACCGACGTCATCCTCGGCTGTGTCAACCAGGCGGGCGACGACAACCGCAACGTAGCGCGGATGGCCTTGCTCCTGGCGGGCTTGCCTTATACCGTGCCCGGCGAAACCGTCAATCGCCTTTGTGCTTCTGGTATGGCCGCTATCGTCAACGCCCATCGCGCCATTGCCATTGGCGACGGCGACGTATATCTGGCTGGTGGCGTGGAACACATGACCCGTGGACCCTGGGTGATTTCCAAAAGTGCAAAACCCTTCGGTACCGATGCGCAAATGTACGATTCGAGTTTTGGCTGGCGCTTCGTCAATCCCCGCATGCAGGCCATGTACGGCACAGATGCCATGGGCCTTACTGCTGAAAATTTGGTGGAGATCCACCACATCAGCCGGGAAGCACAAGATCTTTTTGCATACAACTCGCAAATGAAAGCCGCCAAAGCTCAGGCCGAAGGGCGTTTTGCCGTGGAGATAAGTCCAGTTTCGATTCCCGTGAGCAAAGGAGAAACCCAGGTTTTTGCCCAGGATGAATTCATCAAAGGCGGTAGTACCCTGGAAAAATTGGCTCAACTGCGCCCCGCTTTCAAAAAGGAAGGCGGTACAGTCACAGCAGGGAACTCCTCCGGACTGAACGACGGTGCCATCGCAGTCATGCTGGCTTCGGAACAGGCGGTCAAAGAACACAATTTTGTGCCCCAAGCCCGCATTGTGGCTTCAGCGGTAGTCGGGGTAGAACCGCGTATCATGGGCATTGGACCGGTGCCCGCCACCCAAAAGGTGCTGCAAAAAGCGGGCCTGCGATTAGAAGAAATTGACGTTATTGAATTGAATGAAGCTTTTGCTGCTCAGTCCCTGGCTTGTATCCGCAGTCTGGGCTTGGCCGATGACGATCCGCGCATCAACGTCAACGGGGGGGCAATTGCGCTGGGACACCCGCTGGGGATGTCAGGTGCGCGCATCACGTACAGTGCTGCGCTGGAGTTACAAAAACGACAAAAGCGTTATGCGTTGGCGACGATGTGTATTGGCGTGGGGCAGGGTTATGCGGTGATTTTGGAGCGAGTATAATGTACAAAAGCGACATTAATGGGAACGCGGATGACGCGGATTTGGCGGATTTTCACGGATAAAGGCGCTTGCCTTCGGCGACGCCTTCTACTGATTTTCACTTAAAACGTATTCTGCCAAAGATGAGAGGAAAATCCGTGTAAATCCGCTCAATCCGCGTCATCCGCGTTCCCATTGATGCCTAATTGGTCTAAATAGGAATGCATGGAATCATTATTCGAATCCCTATTTTATAAAACAGAGGTAAACACTTTGTTCAGCGCCGAAGCCTACCTGGAGGCCATGCTGCGTTTCGAAAGGGCATTGGCCCAAGCACAAGCCGAGCAGGGGATGATTCCAGTTGCCGCAGCCCAGGCCATTGCAGAGGCATGCGTAGTTTCCAATTTGGACATTGCCAGTTTGAAACTGCAAATCGGCCTGGCGGGCAATCCCAACATTCCCCTGGTCAAACAACTGACTGAGGCCGTTAAAAAAATTGATCCCGAAGCTGCCAAATTCTTACACCTGGGTGCCACCAGCCAGGACGTGATTGATACCGCAATGGTACTGCAACTCAAAGCCGCAGTACTTTTGATGCAAAAAGACCTAAAACAATTGTTGGCGCAATTGCGGCACCTGGCCGAGGAGCACCGCCACAGCATCATGGTCGGGCGCTCGTTTATGCAGCACGCACGCCCCATCACTTTTGGATTTAAAATTGCCACCTGGATGGATGGGCTGATTCGTTCTGCCGAACGGCTGGAATATAACCTGCAACACAATCTGGTGCTTCAATTTGGTGGCGCGGTGGGTACTTTGGCGGGATTTGGAGAAAAATCTGAAGCCATCGCCCATAGCCTGGCGGAAAAACTTGACGTAAACTTACCACATATTTCCTGGCATACCCAACGCGACCGGCTGGTGGAATTGGCCAGCATGTTGGGCATCTTGAGCGGCAACTTGGGCAAAATTGCCAAAGACATCAGTCTTTTGATGCAAACCGAAATAGGCGAAGTTTTTGAACCCGCCGGAGCTGGCAAGGGCGGCTCTTCAACCATGCCGCACAAACGCAATCCGGTAGGTTGTGTAGCCATTTTGGCGGCAGCTCAACGCACGCCAGCGCTGGTTGCCACCCTGTTGCACGCCATGCCTCAAGACCACGAACGCGCCACGGGGCTTTGGCACGCCGAATGGTTACCCCTGGTAGAGCTGTGCAAAATCAGCGCAGGAGCTTTGGATCAAGCCCTTATTTTGACCAATGGATTAGAGGTAGATACCGAAAGGATGCGCCAGAACCTGGAGCTGACCCATGGACTGATTTTCGCCGAAAACATCTCACTAGCCTTGGCGGATAAAGTGGGCAAGACCACCGCCCACGAATGGGTTGAAGCGTTTTGCCAAACGGCTAGTGCTACGCATACTCACCTCAAATCCATCGTATTGGCAGATTCCCGCATCCAGGCATTGCTCAGCAAAACGGAGATTGATCACTTATTTGAACCTGCCAACGCGTTGGGGGATTGTGATCGCTTGATCGACAAGATCTTGGCTACTTTTTAAATATAAAATACACAGCTAGCACCAAAAATCCAAAGCCAATGATGTGATTCCAGCGGAAGGTTTCGGTTTTGAACACCAATAGGGTGAATACGGAAAAGACCACCAGGGTGATCACTTCCTGAATGACTTTCAGCTCAATCAATGAAAACGGCCCCCCGTAGTTTTTAAAGCCGATTCGGTTGGCGGGCACCTGAAAACAATACTCAAACAACGCGATGCCCCAACTGATGAAAATAATGGCCACCACGCCCAATTGGCTCGTCCATTTCATTTGATTGAATTTAAGGTGGCCATACCAGGCCAGGGTCATAAACGTGTTGGAGAGCAACAAGAGTAAAATGGTTGTAAGTGCCTTCATTAGGTCATTTTTGTAAATTTGAAACGGAGTAAATTTACAAAACCATTCATATCCAGTGATCATGGAGTCCGAACAATTGATATTTACAAAGTTTAAACCACAAGATTTTGCTGAATATATGAGCTGGTTCAAAGATCCAGAACTCAACGCGCATTTAGGCCCAATGGAAGAAAACGATCCTTGGCTTGATTATATCTTGACCAATAATGAAGGAGTTGAATACAGCGTTTTTAACGAACACCAAATGGTAGCCGAAGTTGGCATTCTATTTCCAAATCAGGAGTACCCATCATATTACATTACCAATTTGGCCATTAAGCCCGGGCTTAGAAACCAAGGAGTGGGTTCGAAAGTTCTCAAAGCACTGATAAACCTACATCCACTAAAGGGCGGGGAATCCTGGAAAACTGCTGTTGATGCAAACAATCCAAAAGCCAGGTCTTTTTTGGAAAAGAATGGATGGATCGGATTATCCAGTACACCTGATGATGCCAATATGTACGATTATGAATTCCCCACATTAAATCTCTTCGGCCAGGGCCGTTAGTTTTGCCTCAAACCAGGCTCGGCTGAATACTTCGCTGGTTTTGGTCAGGCTATTTTTCAATCTTTCCAGCTCCTGCATGGCTTTTTCAGCGCTTAAATAATCCAGGCGGGAGCGAAGATAAGCCGCTTTACGCGTGAGGCGAAACAGGTTGTAATACCCTTTGCGAAAATTTTCCGACATGGTTTTGTCGCGCATCAACAACTGACGGAATGATTCGGTGAGCGAAAACAAGGGGTCGTATTCTTCAAGCTCGTAATAGGTTTGCAAGAGCATGGTTTTGGCGCCGAGGTTGTACCGCAAATCGCTGTATTCCACTTCGCGGAGCAACAACATTGCTTCATGGTGTTCTTCCATGGCGAGGTGATAACTTGCCAGATTGAAGCGGTATGCATTGTCTTTAAATTCTGGGGTCAAGCTATCTTTATAATCCTCGATAAATTTGCGTACCCAATCAAACTGCCGCAAACGTATACCCGCGGCTACAATATTTTTGTAATTCCATTCCGATAAAACACCTTCTTCCAGCAGCAATCCACGATCCAGTTGGTGCTGGTACAGTTCAAAAAGTTTATCCAAAAAAGCTTGATCGCCCTGATTGATGCGGATCAAACAGTAGTTTTTAAACTGGTTGTACAACTCACTTACCTCCGCTTTGGTAAAATTCCCTTCATGCACCCGGAAAACCTCTAATGCCTCCTGAAAATAAGTCGGATCATTTCCAGAAAGCATGCGGTACACCATGTAGTGGGTAATGATTGACGGCACCCGACGATAGCTGTCCAGGTTTTGTTCGATTTCCTGCAAAACCGCTTCAGCCAAGCGGGGCGCCCATTCATCCCTTCTCACTTCTTGTCGGAATAACGCCTCGCAGGCATCTTTCAATTTTTCAGTCAGGTAAAACACGTCCAGCTCTTCCTGTCTGCGTTGAAAATAATTTTCAAAATTTGACTTATTGTATTGCGACCAATACCGTTCTCCTTCTCCAGCCAGCATGTAACGCATCAGGGCCTGGTCGGCACCAAGGCAAGGGGAGGGCTTGTGGTTTTCATGCAATTCCTGAAACAGGCGTTCGTAAGACCCAAATGCCTGTTGAGTCCGCAGTTGACGCAGGTAAATGTAGCGTTGAAAATAGTGGTCTTCTTTAAATTCTTCGTAAGCCCAAAATTGTTCAAGCAATCTTTGGGTGTATGTTAACACTGGAGCCAATAGTTTTTCATTATATTTACCCCTGTCAAAAACCGATTTAAAGAGATGTTCCTTTGAACACTTTTTTTCGTCTAATCGAGGATAAACCTCAGAAATGTAGGCAACCAAACGGCGTACTTCCTCATGTTTGTTGAGGTAGGGTGAAAAGATGAACTCCTTGAAACGAGTCATTTCTTTTCGAGATAATTTTTCCAGGTTGCTGATCAGCTTATTTTTACTCACAAAAAATCAATTTTTGACATTCTTTTTTTGTCATCAAATTACTGATTGACAAAAAATTACAACGTTAATCTGGGTCAATAATCTAGAATTTTTTCCAAAATTCCAACGATTATGTCAATTTTAACGTCTGAAAAAAGTAGCATTTTTGTATCAAGAGCAAAGTGTAGTATCAAAAAATAATCGCACCATGAACAATTCTACACATTGGGTTTATCTACTGCTTTTTTGTTTTGGGTTGTTTTCGACGCAGTTAGAGGCTCAATCGCAAAAACAAGAGGTTTGTTTTAACTTCAATGACCTGGCAGATAAAACGAAGTACGGCAGTGATGCCAATCAAAAACCAGGTACTCCTATCTTCAAAAAAGATGGCATAATCACTTCCATCGAATCCTTTATCACCGCCAACGCTAGCAAAGAATTTGGTTCCATCACCGTAGAAGAAAAGAAGCTGCTGTTTGATGGCAATTTCCTCGAAGCTGAAGGCAAAGTGCTATTTGTATCCAATGTAAACCTGAAGTGGAACTTTACCAACTTACCCAAAGGCAAGGCAAAACGCGTTTGCCTCAACTTTATTGATGGCGGTGGAGAAGAAAATTTTTCCATCAATGGAGAAGCCATTACCGTCCTGAACGATTGGGGTTCATTACAAGGCAAAGAAGTTGCAAAAGGGGTAAAAGCCAGTGTTTCCATCAAAGAGGATTCAGATTTATTACAAGGCACCATCTGTTTTGAAGGAGCCCTAGATTCGATTTCCTTCGGTGGTCAAGAATTCGGGATCGACAATGTTTGTATTGAATTCGAAAAGGATGTAGTGGCCCTTGATTGCATTCGTGATCTGAAAATACTACCTCGTCCCTGCACGCCCAACGGCATATTTTACCTTGCAGCTACCTTTAAAACCGATCCAAAGGCCGACACCGCTACTTATTACGTTACGGTAAACGAGCAAAAATTTGGTCCATTTAAATACAAGGATGTTTTTCCAGCCATTGGTCCCATCCAGATCAACAACAGCGGCAAGTACATCCTTAGCATTATTGACAGCAAAGATCCCAAGTGTGTAAAAATCGAAGATTTTACCTACGAATGTGGCTCCAATGCGGCTTGTGAACTAAAAGAACTCGAAGTAGAGATCAAATTTTGTCCTCGCGACACCTTTGCTACCCTGCTGGTCAAATTGGGCACTGTAGCGCCAAGCAATGCCAATGTAATTTTATCGCTCAACGGCATTCTTCTAGGCGAATTTCCAGCAGAAAAATTGCCTTTTGAAATTCCCATTTCTAAAAAATACATTACCCTTAGTGCTGCTCCCACTTTTTTGATCCAGGCTTGCATCAGCACACCAAATGGTCGCTGTTGTTTAAGCGCTGTGCCAAAAATCAGGATCGAGACCTCCTGCCTCGATGATCCAAGTTACTGTGGCATAAAGGAATTTGCGGCAACTACGACCGAATGTAAAAATGACGGTACGTTCAATGTATTGTACAAGTTTAGTGGTGAAAACAAAGGGCTTTCTGGTTATTACATTTATGTCAATAGCCAGCGCTTTGGGCCCTTCCGCTACGCCGTCAACGGTGGTTCGGTTGGCCCAATCAAACCAAATGCTGATGGTTATTACCTTGTGGTCATGCGTGATGTCGAAAATGAGCGTTGTGCCAACAGGGTAGAGATCAAACAATTCTTCTGCCAACCCTGCGCCATCCGTGATCTGAGTGCGGCGTACATCATCTGTGAAGAGGAAAAGCAAGATATTTTTACGCTTAATCTTTTGTCTGGCCCAACATCAGACACTGCTTATACCTTGACAATCAATGGCATTAACATCGGTACTTTTTCTTTAAGAAAGATGCCCTTGCGCCTCAGCATTTCCAAAACCATTCCTAACCTCATCAGCGATGTGCTAAAAGTTCAGGTTTGTTTGCCAAATGTGGAGAAATGTTGTTTGGAAACCCAGGCCAAAATCATTCGCCGTAAATCTTGTGCAAATCCTGAAGACCTCTGCCCCATCAAAGAAATCAAGGCTGTGGCAACGGGTTGTGGTGTGGTTGGAAAGTATCAACTGGAAATCAATGCCGCCTTTGATGAAAACTTGCTCACTACAGAAAAAGTATACATCAAGGTTCCCGGAAAAATATTGGGGCCATTTAAACCGAGTAGTTTCCCGCTCAAGTTAGAACCGCTGGAGCTGATTGTAGGGGGCATCATTCCGCTCAAAATCCAGGTCTGCACTGAAAGTTTGGTGGATACCTGTTGCCTGGAGATCATCCCCGATATCGTCTACAAGGATTGTGACTGCAAACTGAACATCAGTGTCACTCCCGTTGAATGTAGTGGAGACAAATACTACGCTTCAATTAAAACCGAAAGCAGCAATGGCAGTAAAGGGGGCTACTTCGTGTTGGGTCCCGATGGCAAAAAATACGGCCCCTTTGGATACGACCAAAAAGCACAGGTGATTGGTCCATTTACACGGGCAACGACCAGTCCACGTCAGGTTTTTTACGCTGCTGATGTAGAAAAGCCATGCGCGGATACAGTTGTACTGGATAAGATAGTTTGCGCTTCCGATACCCTTTGCCGGATTAAAGAGCTGAAAGTGGTCATCCGTGGTTGTAGCCCCAAAGGAGGTTACGATCTAATGGTTACGCCCGTACCGAACTTGAGTATATCCAGCTTATTGACTACTTATTATTTGCAAATCGAAGGGCAGAAATACGGTCCCTTTAAATTGCTCAATACGCCTCAGCTGATTGAAAACGTCATCATCAATACCGATGCACTTACGTTTGAGGTCAAAGCTTGTGTAGAAGGGCAAAGTGAAAAATGTTGCGTTTCCGTTGCGGTAACCAAGCCCAAGTGCCCTGAATGTGAATTGGGCGAGCTGGTCATCAAAACTGCACCTTGTAATGACAAAGGTGAAGTGTATGCTTACCTGGATTTCAAATACTTCCGTACCAATTCCGATTATTTCGTATTGGTGCAAAATGGCAAAGAAATCAGCAAGCACAAGTACACGGAGTTGCCCATTCGTTTGATTCTGCCAGCACCACAAAAAGACACCATCCGCTTGGAGGTGTATGATAGCAATACCCGTTCCTGCAGCAGCAAAGGATACATCAAACCTTTCGACTGTAAACGCCCCTGCTCCCTCAGTGACATTAGCGTCACGGAAGTCAAGTGCAACAACGACGGAACGTACAGCATGCTGGTTAAGCTCAAAGCGACCAATACGGATTCCATCCTGTGGCTACAAACTTCTACCGGTTTTGAATTCCGTTTTAAATACACGGGTCAGGCGGTACGCATCGATAAAGTGCCTTTGCCTAAAAATAGCCGTACCGATTGGATAGTCGTTTGTGATAAAAATTCAGCGGATTGTTGCATCAAGTGGCTCTACGAAGTGCCTTGTACCCAATCGCCTTGTGAAATTGGCGCATTAAAGTTGGAACAAGTATGCTTGCCCACGGGTGGTTACTACATCACCCTCAATTTTGAGCACAAAAACACGGGAACTTTTTTCAATGTATATGCCAATGGCAAACTTTATGGCACGTTTGCTTACAACCTGCTCCCCTTGCGCGTACAGGTACTAAGTGCCGATGTAGCAGTATTGGAAGTCAAAGTTGAAGACAAAGAAAAAGGCTGTACGCAAGCAGGCCGTTTGGAGTTGAAAAAGTGTGAATCCAACTGCCCGATCGACGGCATCAAAGTAGACCTGCTGCCTTGCGAAAAAGGGCAGTTCTACGCCAAAGCCTGGGTGGTTTCAAGACCAACTTCCAGTTTGCAAAAAGGCTACATCATTTACGCCAATGGTATGCTGTTTGGGCCGTTTCCCTACAATGGCGAAGCCCAAAAAATTGGCCCCTTCCCCAATTCGCCCAGCGGCTACATCGAGTTCCTGGCGGTAGACGTGACCAACCCAACCTGTTTTGCATCAAGCAAAGTGGAAGCCCCAAAATGCGCTGATCCCAATCCTTGCAAGATTTCCAACCTGGCGATTCGCGGCTTGGGCTGTAATCCTGATGGATCACGCCGTTTGTACATCAACTTCAAGTATGAAAATGTCCTCAACCGCTTATTCGATGTCCTGGTTGATGGAAAGATCATTGGTACTTTCCCTTTGATCCGCCTGCCTTTGGAAGCCAACTTCAAACTGGCCCAAGACAAGGATGTATTCAAAATCAGCGTCTGCATCAACGACAGTAAGGGGTGTTGTGAAACCCAGGAGGTCAAGTTGCCTTGTGAGCGGCCTTGCCCCGATCTAATTGTGGATGTGAAGCAAAAACCTTGTAACGCTGGCGGTGCTTTTAGTGCAGATTTGATCTTCAAAAATCCAACCCCAGGTCCTCTCCGCATTGCCATCAATGGCAAAATACTGGACACGCTTGAGGCTGGTAAAAATATCTTTGCCATCAATGGTTTGTTGGGCGACGGGGTGACCTTCTTCAAAGTTGAACTACTCAACCTCAGAGATACGAGCTGCAAACGCACCGTAACCTTTGGCCCCGTGAAGTGCCGCAACATGCGCATTACCGATGTATGGCCTGGTGATGTCAACCTGGACAATACAGCCAATCACTTTGACCTTTTGCATATTGGTCAGGCCTTTGGCAGCAAAGGAATTGCCCGCTTCCAGCCCAATTCCTGGGATTGGAAACCTACACCGGCTTTAGACTGGCCCGAGATTTTCTTCGATGCCATCAACTACAAGCACGCTGATGTAAATGGTGATGGGGAAATTAGCCGCCTGGACATTGAAGCCTTGTCCTTCAACTTTGGTTTGTCCCGCGGGCCTTTCACCCGCCCAAAACCCCTGCCAGCCACGAATTTGGATCCCAAAATCCTGGTTGAAATGCCGGCCAAAGGTGAGTTAGCCGATAGCACCCGCTTTGAGATACCAATCATTCTGGGGGCCAACAATCAAGTCATCAAAGACATTTATGGTGTTGCCTTCAGTGTCAAATTTGACCCTAAACTCATCGATCCCAAAGCCCTGACCATCGAAGTACCGACTTCCTGGATGGGTCAACCGCAAGTCAATTTAGAGTCGATCTTCAAAGTTTATCCCAACGAAGGAAGAATCGATATTGCCATCACGCGTACGGATCAAAACGAGGTATCGGGTTATGGTGTAGTGGCCAAAATGAAGGGCATTATCATCGATTTGGTGGGGCGTGCCGAAACCAAGCTCAAAACGGACGACGCAATCCTCAACCGCCTGGATGGTGAAATTCTACCGCTGAATACCGAAGAAACTGCCTTTAATATTGTGGATGCACCTCGTGCAGTCCGCCCGGAAGATTTGCTGAGTGGCGTAACGGTTTATCCCAACCCGACCAACAGTCAGCTGAACATCGCCAGTGTCGCTGGTTCCGTCACCGATGTAAAGGTGATGGCCCTGGATGGCAAAACGGTGGTGAAAACCTTCCGCAATAGCAACCAGCTCAACATTGATGACCTCCGCCCGGGGATGTATTTCCTGCGCATTCAGATTGGTCAGCAAGTGTTCTTTGAGCGGGTGATTAAACAGTAGGGTTCGATGTTCGGGGGTTCAATCGGTCGCCGAGCGGAGCCGAGGTGCCCGATTGAACCCCCGAACTTACGAACCCCCGAACCCTAATAGTGAGTGTTTTTCATATAATCCCATGCTATTTTTTTTTCGTTTTCCATGATGCATATCCGGCTGCCGATTCCTTGAAGAAGGGGATCGGCAGTTCCTTTTGAGCATGGTTAAAATATTTTCATGAAATTTGTTTTGATCAACAAATTTGTTTTTTATTTTTGATTAATTTATGTATTTATTTGATTGTTTGCCTTACTAACATTCTCCTCTTCATTGTCCTTTGGTTTCTCAAAGGATTTCTTCCACAATCTTTCTTATAGTATTTATTACAATTAATGGGAACGCGGATGACGCGGGTTAAGCGGGTTTTCGCGGGTTTTTCATCACAAACACTGTATATTATGCTTTTGCATGAATCGCTTTCCAAACAGATTTCGGTCTCTTTTTATGAGGTTTACAATCGGCTGGGGTATGGATTTTTAGAAAAAGTATACCAGAACGCCCTTTACTTTGAGTTAAAGGATCGTGGGTTTGAAGTCATTGCTCAACGCCGCTGCACTGTTTTTTACAAAGGGAAAGAAGTTGGAGAATATTTTTCCGACATTACAATCAATGGCATCATAATTCTTGAGCTAAAAGCTTGCAAAAAGCTCAACAAAAAACATGAACTACAATTGCAAAACTACTTGAAAGCCAGCTCGATTGAGCTTGGTTTTTTGCTCAATTTTGGTCATAAACCCGAATTCCGCAGAATCGTTTTTCAAACAATCACAACACTTAAATATATCCAAAACTTTTAAGCAAGAGTACTAAAATATGAGCATTTACGCAGATTTAAACCCGCGTAAACCCGCCTAACCCGCGTCATCCGCGCTCCCATTCATCCCTGATCGCAGATCGAAGCTCAAGATCAGTTCGCAATGTAACTTTTCTATCATTTTCTCATTCAAGAAGAAACAAAACCGAATACACTATGCAAAATCTACTGCTCGCCGCACTAGGCCTCGTTTTTTGTTGCAATCTTTCCTCCACTTCAATATCAAAGAAACCTATCGTTGCCATAAGCACCCTAGAGTGTAATACCATATATGCTAGAATGGACAATTACATTAATATTGTTGCCCAACAAAAAAAAGCAATCCAAAGACACCAATTGGGCGCTTTTGTTGACATTTACAATAGCGATGAAAAAACTTATCCAACTATTAGCGGAGATAATGGCTGTTTTTCAATCAAACCAGCAACCACTGGCGTTTTAACCTTAACAGTAAATACGGAATCAGGGAGCTACGAACAAAAATTTCATGTCCGCCCCATTGAAGCAGTCGTCATGTTTGGAGGGTTAAAAAAAAGCGGAAAAATGAGTCGAGGAATGTTTAGAGCTCAGGGCGGCATCATTCCTATAATCGAGTGTTGTGGGTTCGATGCCCGTTGTGACATGGTTGAATACGAAGTCATAAAAATCAACTCCAAGGGCATCGTTTTCAAAGGTAATAACAAAGGTGGAGCCTTTGATGAAAACATTCGCCCTATTATCAACAGCGCTCAAGTAGGTGACATTTATTGGTTTAGAAACACCTTCTATCGTTGCCCAGGAAGTCTGGAACCACAAGAAGGACAAGACATCGCCATCGAAATTTAATAATTTCAAAAAAATCCCCCACCCCCTTGCATATTTCTCAAAAGCCCATATCTTTGCAAGCGAAATGAAAAACTTTCAATCAATGACTGTATCTGTTCAAAACATTTGGTGGTGGCGTCTGAATCATTCCGTTCTCGGGTGAAGTAGATAGCCATTGATGATGTTCAAGAACATACAGCGCAAAAACGGCTTGTCGGATCACACCCGGCAAGCCGTTTTTGTTTTTAATCCATTTTTTTAAGTTGAGGAGTTGAGTGGTTGAGAAGTTGAGGCTGCCGCGAGCAATGCAAGCCTAAATCTCTTAACTCCTCAACTCCTCAACTCCTCAACTTTTACAATACCATGATCAGCACGACCCAACAAATTCACCTGCGCACCCACATCAAAAAACAACTGGCGGATATGGTTACCCCCGTTTCCGTTTTTTTGAAGGTACGCGACCACTACACCCAGCCCGTGATGCTGGAAAGCAACGATTTCAGCAGCGCTGTTGACTGCTTTTCGTACATCGGTTTGCAGGCCATCGCCGAAATTATGGTCAAAGATGGGGTCATCAACACCCTTCTGCCCGATGGCGAAACCAGCAAGACATTTGTCACCGATGTCACGACAGTGCCCGAAGCCCTGCAACATTTTGCGCAGCAATTCAGCATCGAGCAGGATACGCCCTATCCGGTGTACAACGGGCTTTTTGGCCACGTGGGATTTGACGGCGTGCAATATTTCGACACCCTGAAGTTTGACCCCAGCAAGCGCAAATTCCATATTCCCGATATCCGTTTTACCCTGCACCGCTTCATCATTGCGATCAACCATTACAAAAACGAGCTGTACCTCCTGGAAAATTTGATGCCTGGCCAAGCTTCGGAAATGGACAAACTGGAAGCCCTTCTGCGCAGCCAAAAAATTCCCACCCACGAATTTCACCTGGAAGGCAAAGAAGAAAGCAACCTCAGCGACGAAGAATTTAAAGAACTGGTGCGGGTAGGCAAGCGCCACTGCCAAATTGGAGATGTGTTTCAGATCGTCTTTTCCCGTCAATACTCTCGCCATTTTAAAGGCGACGAATTTAATGTTTACCGCGTCCTGCGTTCCATCAATCCCTCCCCATATCTCTTCTACTTCGACTACGGCAACTACAAAATTTTTGGCTCTTCGCCCGAAGCTCAAATGGTGGTGCGCGACGGTGTAGCGCGTCTGAACCCCATCGCGGGTACTTACCGCCGCTCGGGTGACACCATTGAGGATGCCCGCCGTGCGCTAGCCCTGGCTGAGGACCCCAAAGAAAATGCCGAGCACATCATGCTCGTTGACCTGGCACGCAACGACCTGGGGCGTCACGCTGAAAACGTCCAAGTGCGCAAGCTCAAGGAGGTCCAGTTTTTCAGCCACGTGATCCACCTGGTTTCTACGGTAACGGGGGATTTGCCCGCACATGCGAACCCCGTGCAGATTTTTGGCGATACGTTCCCGGCAGGTACACTTTCCGGAGCACCCAAATACAAAGCCATTGAGTTGATCAATCAATACGAAAACCAAAACCGTTCGTTTTATGGCGGGTCTTTGGGCATGATCGGATTTGATGGATCCATCAACCAGGCCATTGTGATTCGTTCTTTCCTTAGCCAGGACAATACCTTGTACTACCAGGCTGGTGCCGGCATTGTTGTCGATAGCAAGGAAGAAAGTGAATTGCAGGAAGTACACAACAAATTAGGTGCCTTGACCAGAGCCTTGGTTGAAGCCGAAAAAATATAAAACCCAATAAACATGAAACTGCTGGTTCTCGATAATTACGATTCGTTCACGTACAATCTGGTCCAATATTTCCAGGAAATTCTGGGGCAAAACGTAGACGTGTACCGCAATGACGCCATCGCGCTCGAAGACGTAGCACGGTATGACGTGATTGTACTTTCACCTGGCCCTGGGTTGCCCCACGAAGCGGGCATCATGCCAGAATTGATCAAAAAATACGCCCCGAGCAAGTGTATTCTGGGCGTTTGTTTGGGTCATCAGGCCATTGGTGAAGCCTTTGGCGCTACCCTCGACAACCTTTCGCGGGTATACCACGGCGTGGCTACCTTGATGAAACAATTGGGCAATGACGCCAATTTTTTCCAGGACGTGCCAATGGTTTTTGAAGCGGGGCGCTACCACAGTTGGGTCGTGGCCAAAAACACCTTGCCCAACGAATTGATCGTCACAGCGGTTGATCACCAAAACGAGGTGATGGCCATGCGCCACCGCGATTACAACGTATTTGGGGTACAGTTTCACCCCGAATCTGTGATGACGCCAGATGGCAAAAAAATGCTGCGCAATTTTATCGATTATTGTGCGGAAAAAACCGGAGCCAAAGCTGCTGTGGCATAAACCTGAATCAGCATGCGCCTGCGGCGCTACTGGCAATTTTATTAGCCACAAATTGCACAAATTTGCACAAATAGATACTCACTTCGTTCGTGTCTTTTGTGGTACGAAGCGCAAACGAAGTTTGTGCTTGAATTTGTGAAAATTTGTGTCATTTGTGGCTAAAAACAACCCTCCGCCGCAGGCGGATGCATGCATCATTATGTATAAGTCCTTGCAATGAAACAACTACTGAATCGGCTATACGAACACGATAAATTTAGCCGGGAAGAAGCCCGGCAAATTTTGCTCAACATCGCCGCTGAACAATACAACGAAGTCCAGATTTCTGCTTTCGCCACAGCGTTCAACATGCGCCCGATCACCCTGTCTGAGCTGCAAGGTTTTCGGGATGCCCTGCTGGAACTTTGTGTCCCCCTCGACCTCGAAGGCCGCGAAACCATCGACATTGTGGGCACTGGTGGTGATGGTAAAAACACCTTCAACATCTCCACACTTTCCTGTGTGGTGGTGGCTGGAGCCGGTTATCCGGTGAGCAAACACGGCAGTTATGGGGTTTCTTCCTCGGTAGGCTCCTCGGATGTGTTGATCCAGATGGGTTACCAGTTCACCACCGATCAGGACACTTTACGCCGCCATTTGGATGAGGCAGGCATGTGTTTTTTGCACGCGCCGCTGTTTCATCCCGCGCTCAAAGTAGTTGGCCCGATCCGGCGGCAATTGGGTACCCGTACCTTCTTCAACATGTTGGGGCCACTGGTTAATCCGGTGCAGCCCAAATATCAGATGTTTGGGACCTTCAGTATGGAGTTGTTGCGCATGTACCAGTACATCATGCAGCATTCGGGGCGACGTTTTGCCATCGTTTACGGCCTGGATGGCTACGATGAAATTTCGCTCACCAGCGATTTCAAAATGGTCAGCAACGACAGTGAACGCATCTGGTCACCCGTGGAATTGGGTTTAAAAAAGCTCCAACAACACGACCTGGATGGCGGGGACAGTTCCGAAGATGCGGCCAAAATTTTCATGGCTGTATTGGAAGACCAGGCCACCGAAGCCCAGAAAGCTGCTGTCATCGCCAATGCGGGGATGGCCATCAAAGTCATCAAACCTGAACAATCCGCAGAGGACTGTGTTGCAGAAGCGCGGGAGAGTATTGAAAGCGGAAAGGCTTTAGCCGGTTGGAAAAAATTGGTACAATAATAGGGTTCGGGGGTTCGGAGGTTCGGGGGTTGTGCTCCGAACCCCCGAACCTCCGAACCCCCGAACCCTAAAAGAAATGAACATTCTCGACAAAATCGTTGCCCACAAGCAAATTGAAATAGCGGAGCGCAGTACCATGACGCCCATCAGCGTATTGGAAAAAAGCCCCTATTTTGGGCGGCAGACCTATTCGTTGCGCACGTCACTGCTGCATCCTGAACGCACGGGCATCATTGCGGAATTCAAACGCCGCTCTCCTTCCAAGGGCGACATCAATACCCGTGCAGATGCGGCTACAGTGACTAAAGGTTACGCCGATGCGGGTGCTTCGGGCTTGTCCATCCTGACCGATGAGCAATTTTTTGGCGGCAGCACTGCTGACCTGATGGCCGGGCGCGAGGCCAATCAAATTCCAATCTTGCGCAAGGATTTTATGGTGCACGACTACCAGGTATTTGAAGCCAAGGCCATGGGTGCCGACGTGATCCTCTTGATTGCCGAGTGCCTGGAAGCAGATCAACTGCGCAGTTTGGCCAAAACCGCCAAATCGCTGGGTTTGGAAGTGTTGATGGAAATTCACTCTGGCGACCAGTTGGCAAAACTCTGCCCGGAGGTCGACGTAGTGGGCGTCAACAACCGCAACTTGAAGAATTTTGAGGTCAGTGTACAAACCTCCATCGATCTTTTTGATCAGATTCCGGCGGAATTTCTGAAGATTTCAGAAAGTGGCATCAACAATCCCCAAACCATCCAGGAGTTAAAACAGGTTGGTTTTCAAGGATTTTTGATCGGAGAATACTTCATGAGTGATCCACAACCCCAACAACGCTTTGCAGAATTTGTGCAAAGTCTGAACAGTTTACCACAAGTAAGTTTTTAACCGCAGCTTCGCTGCTTTTTATGTTCACCACAAATTACATTTTTATGTTCACCACAGATTCGCACAGATTAACACAGATTAACTTAAAAAAATCTGTGATAATCTGTGCGAATCTGTGGTGAATAAAATCTGAAAGCCAAACGATATGAGAGTCAAAGTATGCGGTATGCGCGATATGGAAAACATTGTGGCCCTGAGTCAAGTCCCCATCGACTTCATTGGCTTCATCTTTTATCCACTTTCGCCCCGTTTTGCCGCCGCCAACAAGAAGCTGGAAAAATGGCTGGCCAAAGAATCCCCGCAAGCGCTGAAAAGTATTGCCCGGGTGGGGGTTTTTGTCAATTCAGAATTGGAAGACGTCCTCAACAAAGTTCACGATTATGAGTTGGACTACATCCAATTGCACGGCAGCGAACGACCCGAATATTGTATGGAACTCTTTAGTTTGTGGAGTTTCAGCAGCATTCGCCGCGCTGCGATCATCAAGGCTTTTAGTGTAGATGCCAACTTCGATTTTGAAACAGTAAAAGCTTACGAGCCGTATTGCAAGTACTTTTTGTTCGATACCAAAGGGGCTTCTTTTGGCGGCAATGGTGAACAATTCGACTGGAGTTTATTGGAAAAATACCAGGGCGAAGTTCCTTTTTTCCTCAGTGGAGGCATTGCGGAAGAATCTGCGGAAGCCATCAAACGCCTCAAACACCCGATGCTGGCCGGGGTTGATGTCAACAGCAAGTTTGAAACTGCTCCCGGACTCAAAGACATTGCTTCCATCCAACGATTTATTCAAGTACTAAATCAATAATCATCATGATAGCGGTAGACGAAAGAGGATATTATGGCGAATTTGGTGGCGCGTACATCCCGGAGATGCTCTGGCCCAATGTGCAGGAATTGCGGGAAAACTACTTGAACCTGGTCGCAGAACCTGGATTTCAGCGCGAGTTCCAATCTTTGCTGCGCGACTTTGTAGGCCGCCCTACCCCACTCTACCTGGCCCAACGCCTTTCGGAGCACTACGGGGTGACCATTTACCTCAAGCGTGAGGACTTGTGCCATACGGGCGCACACAAGATCAATAACACCATCGGGCAAATCCTGTTGGCCAAACGCCTGGGCAAAACCCGCATCATTGCCGAAACTGGCGCGGGGCAGCACGGTGTAGCCACTGCCACGGTATGTGCACTGATGGGACTCCCCTGTATCGTGTACATGGGCGAGGTGGACATTGAACGCCAGGCACCCAACGTGGCGCGCATGAAGATGCTCGGCGCCGAAGTACGCCCGGCTTCCAGTGGCAGCCGTACCCTCAAAGACGCAACCAACGAGGCCATCCGCGACTGGATCAACAATCCGGTGGATACCCATTACATCATCGGTTCCGTGGTAGGGCCTCACCCCTACCCCGATATGGTGGCACGTTTTCAATCCGTCATCAGTGAAGAAATCAAATGGCAGTTGGAAGAGCATACGGGCAAAGATCACCCCGATGCCGTGATTGCCTGTGTAGGTGGTGGCAGCAATGCTGCGGGCGCTTTTTACCACTTCCTCAACGACAATCGGGTGCGCCTGATCGCTGTGGAAGCAGCGGGTGAAGGCATCCACAGTGGCAAAAGTGCCGCGACCAGCGTATTGGGTACCAAGGGCGTCATCCACGGCAGCCGTACGCTACTGATGCAAACCGCAGACGGACAAATCGTGGAACCCCATTCCATTTCAGCGGGTTTGGATTACCCCGGCATTGGCCCCTTGCACGCGCACCTGATCAGCAGTGGCCGCGCCGAGGCGATCAGCATCACCGATGAGGAATCGCTGGAGGCTGCGTTGTTCCTTTCGCGTCGGGAAGGCATCATTCCCGCGCTGGAAACAGCTCACGCGATTTCAGCCTTGCGGGTGATGGAATACAAGCCGAGCGATGTGCTGGTGCTGTGCTTGTCCGGGCGTGGGGATAAGGATTTGGCGACTTATATGAAACACCTTTAACTGGGTTGAGAAGTTGAGGAGTTGAGAAGGTTGAGGCTACCGCGAGCGACATGGCTACCGCAGGTTACATGGAACGAGCGGAGGAAATCTACGATGCTACACCCTAATTCAACTCCAATATCATTAGATGAATCTTGCGACATCATTTATACCTTGCGGTAGCCATGTCGCTCGCGGTAGCCTCAACTTCTCAACCTCTCAACTTTCTCAACTTTTTTACCAATGAACAGAATCGAAAAATTGTTCCAAAACAAGGACAAAAACGTACTCAACATATACTTCACCGCCGGTTATCCGGGAGTGAATGACACCGAAGAGATCATCCTTTCGCTCGAAAAAGCGGGGGTGGATTTGGTGGAAGTGGGCATGCCCTACTCTGACCCTCTCGCCGACGGCCCCACCATTCAGGAGAGTGGAACTGCTGCCCTGGAAAACGGCATGACCTTGCCCCTGCTGTTCGAACAACTGGCGGCAGTGCGCAAAAAAACCGAAATGCCCCTGATCATGATGGGCTATTTCAACCAGGTGATGCAGTACGGCGAACGCGCCTTTTTTGAAAAAGTGGCCGAAGTGGGTGTCGATGGCTTGATCTTGCCGGATTTACCCTTGTTCGAGTATGAAACGTATTTCAAAGACATCGTGGAATCGCTGGGGCTGGCGGTGAGTTTCCTGATCACGCCCCAAACGGAGCCGGAGCGCATCCGCAAGATCGACGAGCTGACGCACGGTTTCATCTACATGGTGTCGAGTTCCTCCATCACTGGTGCGAAAAGCGACATCACCGATACTCAATTGGCCTATTTCAACCGCATCAACGACATGAAGTTGAAAAACAAACGCCTGATCGGATTCGGGATTTCGAATCACGAGACCTTTGAAACGGCTTGCCAGTACGCCAATGGAGCGATTATTGGGAGTGCGTACATCAAGGCACTAACGCACAATCCAAAGGTGGCGGAGAGTACGGCGGAGTTTGTGGAGATGGTGTTGGGGTAGCAGTCGGTAAGGCAAACTGAAAATTCAACAACCAAACCTCTATGAACTACTTTAATCCAAAAACAGCAGCGGAAAGATATGCCAAGGGACGACCTGATTTTCACGGCAATACCATCAAACACATCAAGGACTTTATAAAAATTGACCATAAACTGGATAAAGCATTGGACATTGCCTGTGGGACTGGGCTTTCCACCAAAGCACTTTTTGAAATTGCAAAAGAGGTTTACGGGACAGATGCATCTCCAGAGATGTTGAACCATGCTTGGGAAAAAGACAAGATACACTATGCCTTAGCATCAGCAGAACAGCAACCTTTTGAGGGCAATACCTTTGATTTGATTACAGTAAGTTCGGGTGTGCACTGGTTTGACATTGACAAGTTCTTAATCGAAGCAAACCGGCTTTTAAAAAGTAAATCGTGGCTTGTGCTTTATGAGAATCACTTTATTGCTGACGTGCAGGATAGTGAAAACTTCCCCCATTGGTTTCTACAGGTTTATTTGAAAAAGTTTCCTTCGCCACCGCGCAACAACGCTTATTCCTGGACGAATGAAAATCTACACCCAAAGAATTTTAATTTTGTACACGAGGAAAAATTTAAAAATGCCATTACCTTCAACAAAAAGCAACTTGCTTTATACTTTACCACCCAGAGTAACATCATTGCCGCAGTTGAGCAAAACCAAACGACTTACGAGCAAGTTGAACATTGGTTAGACCAAGAACTTGCTTTGTTTTTTGACCATGCCGATACAGCTAAAACCATTAACTTTGGAAACTGGATCAAGTACATTCAACGCGCAAATTGACAAGCTGAAAACCGTTTCCTGTTTAGCTCTTTTCTTGGCAGTATGGGAAAATGTTGGATGTCAACTGGAACTGTTTACGGACATAACATTAGCATGAAAAAAGTACTAAGCATTGCCCTTTTAACAATGGCTGCAAATTACATCTACGGGCAAAAAAATATTACAAATCAGGACTTAATATGGTATGGATTATTTACAACTTTTGAAATCAATAAAAAATGGTATTTCCAAAATGAGTTTCAAGAGCGCCATTACGTGGCCCCGACTACACAACATCAATTTTTAATCAGAACTCACCTTCACCGTTTGTTGGGTACCAGTGGATGGGAGACATCTTTGGGGATGTGCTTGTTTCTTCAAAATCCAAACGACCCAAACGCAACGAGTAAGTTGACGGTTCCAGAACTCAGGCCCCATCTGGAATTTGCCTACAAACAGAAATTAGCACAAGTAACTATTGACCATAGATATAGAGCAGAAGCCCGGTTTTTCCACAACACAAACACTACCAGAACCGAACTTGAAGACGGATTTGACTTCGGTAATTTCCGGCTCCGTTATAGATTACAAGCAACCATACCTTTGTATAAAATAGCAGAGAAAAGATTCCTGAAACTCAAGGTCAGTGACGAGATCCATTTGAATGCGGGCAATAAAATTTCTAGAAATGTATTTGAACAAAATAGGATTTATGCTGGCATAGGATATGACATTATTCAAAATTTAAGCTTTGAAGTTGGTTATTTGAATTGGTTTCAACAAAGACCAAATGGCGATTTTTACAACCGGGATATTTTAAGGTTTACCGTTGCTCATAAGATCAACTTACAGAAAAAGGAGGAGTAACAGTAATAAGGTATCTTTGCACAAACAGACATAAGAAAAAAAATGAATCTAACAATTGAAAATATACTTTTGGTTGGTTCGATATTGCTATTTGTAAGCATTATTGTAGGTAAAACTTCATACAAATTTGGCGTCCCTACTTTATTGCTCTTTTTAGCAATCGGGATGTTGGCAGGCTCTGACGGCATTGGCGGCATTCAATTTGACAACCCAAAAATCGCACAATTCATTGGTATTGTTTCGCTTAACTTTATTTTGTTTTCGGGTGGACTGGATACCCATTGGACTACGGTAAAACCCATTCTCAAAGAAGGAATTGTTTTATCCACATTAGGCGTATTGCTGACTGCCCTTACCCTTGGAACTTTTGTTTGGTATGTTACCGACTTTACGGTTTACGAAAGCATGCTATTGGGTTCAATTGTTTCTTCCACGGATGTAGCAGCCGTATTTTCCATTTTACGCTCAAAAAGTCTGGCATTAAAATCCAACCTAAGGCCTACTTTAGAATTAGAAAGTGGAAGTAACGACCCGATGGCCTATGTGCTGACCATTGCATTTCTGACCTTGGTGATTAACCAAGACCGAAGTTTAGTGTCGATTATCCCTTTGTTTTTCCAACAAATGATTTTGGGTGGAATTGCCGGACTTACCTTTGGAAGGTTGAGTAAATTCATCATCAACAACATCAAACTCGACTTTGATGGGCTTTATCCGGTGTTGGTGATCGCGCTGATGTTCATTACTTTTTCCGCTACCGACGTTGTGGGCGGGAACGGATTTCTAGCCATTTACATTTGTGCGGTTTACTTGGGCAATCAAGACCTCATTCATAAAAAAACCATTTTTAGAATGTATGACGGTTTGGCCTGGCTGATGCAAATCGTTTTGTTTCTGACTTTAGGCCTCCTGGTTTTCCCTTCTCAGGTCTTTCCATATATGGGTATTGGTTTATTGATCTCAGTGTTCCTAATTGTGGTAGCCCGACCAGTGAGTGTTTTTCTCAGCTTGATGTTTTTCAAAATGGAGCTAAGCAGGCGATTTTATATTTCTTGGGTTGGTTTGCGTGGAGCGGTTCCCATCGTGTTTGCCACCTATCCCCTATTGGCTGGCATTGACAAAGCAAATACGATTTTCAATATTGTGTTTTTTATTTCGGTTACCTCGGTGCTGATTCAGGGAACAACTTTATCCATTGTGGCAAAATGGCTCAAGGTTGCTCTACCCGAAACCGTTAAGCCTTTAACGGAAATTGATAAACTTGTTCTGGAGCTTCCGAAATCTGTCTCGCAAGAAATCGAAATTTTGCCCGGTTTCTATGCAGTCAACAAAAGAATTGTGGATTTGAATTTTCCAACATCTGCTTTCATTGTCATGATCAGGCGAAATGGTGAATACATTCGACCGGGCGGTTCAACAGAAATTGAAGCAAAAGATGTATTAATGGTGCTTGCCGATAGTAAGGAAGATTTTGCTAAAGTGAATGATTGTTTAAGCAAACCATTGCAGATGGAAAAAGCTTAGTACTTCATTGGGGTAGGCGGACGAAAGAAAGCAGTTAACTGTGGTTTTGCGACAACGGGCGAGGATTTTTTTGCAAAAAGTACCGAAATGTGGTACCTTTCGCAAAATTTCACTCTTAAAATGACTGAGCAAAAAGACATATCAATCAATCAATGGCAGGACAAAGTACTGTCTAAAGGTGCTTATGGCTTCTCTAAAGAGACTTTACATCAGGAATTGCCCAGCTTTTCGGATATCGCCATCAAAAGAGCATTAAACCGACTAAGCAACAAAGGAAAAATCCTTTCATTCTATAAGGGTTATTACCTCATCATTCCCCCGCAATACGCTACTAAAGGCATCCTGCCTCCACAATTGTACTTGGATGCTTTTATGCAGTACCTACAAAGACCTTATTATGTGGCACTACTTAATGCTGCTGCTTATCATGGTGCGTCACACCAGCAACCGCAGGAGTACTTTGTAATGACAGACTTTCCAGTACTGCGTCCTACTCAAAAGGAAGGGCTTAAAATCAATTACATCAGCATCAAAGAAATTCCGAAATTGCTGATTGAAAAAAGAAAAACGGAGGCCGGATACTTGAACATTTCCAATGCAGCATTAACTGCCTGCGATTTGATACAATTTGAAAAAAGGATAGGTGGCATAAATAGGGCAGCTACGGTTTTGAATGAACTTGCAGAAGTCATCAATCCTGCTGATTTTTCTCCAACTTTATTGAAGCATGTGCATGTTACAACAATGCAGAGACTTGGCTACTTGCTGGAACATGTGTGCCTCAATCAGCAGTTGGCGGATTCTTTATTTGACGCCATGGAGCGGGAAAAGTTAGGTTTCTTCCGTACTCCGCTTAAAGCCGCAAATGAAACCATAGGTTTTGCATCTGACCACCGCTGGAAGGTGATTGTGAACACTGAAATAGAAATAGACGAATGATACCACAGGCTTATATAACCGAATGGAGCCAACAAGTTCCCTGGCAGTACAATGAACAGGTGGAGCAGGACTTGGTAATTTGCCGTGCCTTGGTAGAAATTTTTTCGGATGAATGGTTGGCCAGCAGCCTGGCTTTTCGTGGAGGCACTGCTTTGTATAAACTTTATCTGCACTCGCAGCCACGTTATTCTGAGGATATCGATTTGGTGCAGGTACGAGCAGAACCCATAAAAGAAACGGTTCAAAAACTACAGGCAGTTTTGTCCTTCCTGGGAGAATCTACTGTAAAACCACGAAGAGACGGAACACAAATCATCTGCCGATTTAATTCTGAATTTCCACCGTCTGTCCGATTGCGGTTGAAGGTTGAAACCAATACGCGTGAACATTTTACGGTGCACGGTTTGGCACAATTTCCGTTTGAAGTAAAATCTTCCTGGTTTGAGGGAAGCTGCAACCTGACCACCTACCACTTGGAAGAATTGCTAGGTACCAAACTACGGGCATTGTATCAGCGCAGAAAAGGCCGTGACCTTTACGATATGTACACCGCATTGATTCAGAAACCCAACTTGGATCTGGATGCTTTGCTACATTGCTACCGGGAATACATGCGTTTCTCCGTTGAAAAACCTCCTACCCAAATGGAGTTTATCCTGAACATGGAGGCAAAGATGAAGGATAGCGAATTTTTGGGTGATATTACGGCTTTGATAAGACCTGAGCTGCCTTATAATGCTCAGGAAGCTTATGAATTGGTAAGGGCACGATTGATTGAGCGGATCTGATGTGATGCTGTATGTAAGAGATTATCAATTTTATTTGCCAGATAAAACGGGTCGAAAAAGAACCTAATGAGATGTTGAACTATGAACGCGCCACCCTTTCCCAATAATTCTAGCGCATCTAAAGCCTTCATATAGACTCAGCCATTTTCAGGCCTTTTAATCATCCGTCCTCGAGACAGTTTTAACAAATTTTGTTCATTTATGGTAGGCTAGAATTTTTATTCATAATCATATGAAATTTTGGGGCGTTCTTTGTATTTGGTTTTAACAATGCAGTGGTATTTCCCAATTGCGTTTGGGATGTTTGTAAAAATCAAACTCTCTCTTTTTCCTGAATGCCCAAGCATGAAAACTCCAGATCTATAAGGTCCTACTTCAAAATCAATAATTGTTTTGGCTGAGGCTTCTAAATACAAATTAGTGACAGGAATTTTAGAATCAATGAATAGCTCATACTCAGAAACATATATTGAATCTGAGTCAGAGAACCTTGTTTCAAAAACAGGTTTTAATTCAAATTTTGGTTTAGAGATTGCCTCGTAATAGTTATTATCACCATAAACGTTATTCTGTATTACCTCTTTTTTATCTTGAATTGGGATGTCACCCCTTTTCACTTGATGAGGCTGGTCGTCCTTGCTTGTAATATTAGCCTCTTTAGGAGTAACTTTTTTTGATTTCAAAATATTGGCTAAATCGTAAATATTGCTTTTGTATTCTGCCAATAACTGATTAATTGATAATTTTTTTTCTGATTCAGATTTTGCTGAATCTTGACAAATGTATTTATAAAATGCACACGCAATATTACCGTATAAATTTGCTGCTTGATTTACATCGCCATCTTCATTAACCATTATGCGGTAAACGGCATTTAGGTTATTAGATTCATAATAATACTTACTAGGCGTAGAGGCTTCCGCAGTAATAATTTTTTTGATTACTGCCTCAAGTTTGACATTAGGTTGAATCTCAATCTGCTCTTTTTGTGTAGAAGAATCTTTAGAAACAATCATAGATTGATTTGACTCAATGGGGCATTCACATTGTTCTTCCGCTATAGTTTGCTTTTTTTTGCACCCAAGCATAATTAAAAGCATGTAAAGAATAACAACTCTTCCGATCATTCTGATTTAAATTAGTTTGGACAACCTCTAATAAACGCTTGAATAACAATAAAAGTTCCAAATTTATTTAGAGTGGAGCAGAATGTTTACAATTCAATTCGGCAGCTCAATGGACACTTATCTCTTGCTAAAGAGGTCAGACATCTACCTTTTAAGCAACAAAACTAAAAATTTAGGCATTATTGCGTTGGTTATCAATTGTATTTATTCAAAAATAATATCAAAGTTGGAATCATCGCTATATGGCATTCACAATGCTTGATTTGCTTCCACTAAGAATGAGATTGTTTAATAAAATAAATTATTGTAAATCAGTTATATATGTCAGATTTTCAAAGCCAAAGTTTATCCGGGTTCTACATAATCAACAATACGTCAACCGTTGCCATTACCAACAATAATGCTTATGTTAGCGATTTATATTTCGCAAAATTCCTAACCATTCATCAACCATGCTCATTAGATTCACCTTACTCCTCTTCCTGATCAGCCTCACCGCTGCATCCGCCCAAAATCTCCCACTTCGCAAAACCATTGAAACGTCCCAACGTTCCATCCGGCTCGACGTCCCCATGACCAACACCATCCGCAAAGCCTTTCAGGCGGGAACGCGCGACTTCTCAGGTAAACCTGGTCCAAACTACTGGCAATTAGAAGCCGACTTCACCATTCAGGCCAGCCTCGACCCCACCACCCAAACCATCACCGGATCAGAAAAAATCAGCCTGCACAACCACAGCAAGGACGATCTGAAAACGATCGTATTGCGCCTCGATCACAACCTCTTTCGCCCCGAAGCCCAACGCGGCGCATCCGTACCCGCCGAAGCCACCGATGGCATGGTTTTGACCAGTTTGAAGGTAGCGGGTCAGGTGGCTGATCTGAAGGTAGCGCCTACGATGGGCCGCCCTGGTGGTGCTGGCAATGCTACAGCTGCAAAAGTGAGCATCTCTGGCCTCACGCAAACAATAGCGACCATCAACCTGACCGAACCAATAAAAGCCGGAACCACGGCTGAACTGGACATAGAATGGCACACCAAACTCCCCGGCGGCCCCAATGGACGAGGTCATCGCATGACCCAGCGCTTTGACAGCAAACTCTTTCAACCCACTCAGTGGTACCCACGCCTGGCTAAATACGACGACCTGCGCGGCTGGGAAACCAGTCCTTACCTGGGGCCTTCCGAGTTTTACAACAATTTCGGCAAATTTGATGTACGCATCACCGTACCCGGAGGTTGGATTGTCAGTGGTACTGGCTTGCTGCAAAACCCCAATGAGGTGTTGACGGCAACGGCCAGACAGCGCTTGTCCACGGTGCTCAACTCCGATGAAGAGGTGACCATTGTGGGTGAAAAGGAAAAAGGCCCTGGTCAGGCCACTGCTCTGGGCGACAAACTGACCTGGCATTTTATGGCCGACAAGGTGAACGATTTTGCCTGGGCGACCGCCGATAGTTTTATGTGGAAAGCCACCCGCGCCACCATTCCAGGCAAAGGGCCTGTTCCGATTCACCTGTTTTACCTGCCCGAAAGAGCCAAATTCTTTGAACGCGCAGGCAAGATCTCTCGCCACGCCCTAGAGTTTTATTCCAAACTTTGGGCCCCCTACCCTTTCCCTCAATTGACCCTGCAAGATGGCCCCAGCGCGGGTATGGAATATCCCATGGTCATCAACTCGAATCAGGGTGCTGCCGATCACGAAACGGCCCACCAGTGGTGGCCGATGATGCTGGGCACCAATGAAACCCGCTACGGCTGGATGGACGAGGGCTTCAACCAGTACATGAATATCCTCTCTGCCGCCGACAACCAAAACAAGCCCTACAACCTGGATGGCCTGGGCCAAAGTTATGGCCGGATGAGCGGCAGTGAAAACGAAGCGCCAATGATGTGGAGTGCCAATGACGCAGGCAGTGGCTATGGCTTTCAAACCTACCAAAAAACGCCCTTAATGCTTTCCATGCTGGGTGGGATTGTAGGCGATGAGGCTGTGATCAATGCCATGAAAAAATATACGGCAGTCTGGGCCTACAAACATCCCTCTCCCTGGGATTATATTTTCTTTATGAACAATGAATTGGGGCAGAATCTGGAATGGTTCTGGTACTACTGGTTGTGGACCACTGAGGCGGTGGAGGGATCGATCCAGGAAGTAACAAACACCAATGGCAAAACTACGGTCGTCGTTCATCAGGCGGGACAGATGCCTTCACCGGTAGTGTTGAAGGTGGAGTTTGAAGCAGCAGGCCCAGCCATCAAAACCATGCCCAACGCCAAAATGATTGATGCGACTACCGCCGAAGTTACCTGGCCGGTATCGGTTTGGTTTGACGGCCAGCGCACGTTCAATGCCGTCATGAATTTTGGGAAACGCAAGATCAAAAAGATCACCTTTGATCCTCATGGCCGTTTTCCGGACGCCAATGCTGCGGATAATGTTTGGGTACAAAATTAAGCAACCATGAAAGGAGAACAAATACAAACCCTGCATCCTCTACCGGGCAAGACAAATAAACGCATTGCCCTGGAAAAATACGCGGTGATCAAGGAGCAGATGTTATCGATTTTAAGCCAATCCGAACTGACGCATACGGAGTTGATGGAGCAATTGTATGCCCATGTAAAAGACACCTTTGAAGGCGGAGTACAATGGTATGGCGAGACGGTAAAATTGGATTTGGAAGCAAGAAAAATGATTGAAAGAACAGGGACCAAGCCGGAAAAATATCGCTTACGCACAACGAACCCATAGTCCTAGTCTTCTGAGTTAAATCAAAACATTCTCGAAACCAAAAAAATATCACAATGCAAAATTTGCAAGATGCTCAGCACGATATGAGGGACGGCTATGCCTACGGCTCAATTGGGATTATTGTGTCGGGGTTAGTTTGGTTTGTTTCCTTTT